>JAAHTH010000188.1_pt1 | contig 58346 bp, 46 predicted proteins | sample 6116091 | NCBI WGS metagenome assembly JAAHTH01 (sample SAMN13939990, study PRJNA603662) | sponge metagenome | isolation source: marine sponge | host: Mycale hentscheli | place: New Zealand | collected 2006 | reverse complement strand
GTTAAAGGATTTAATGCTTTATCAGATCCAGGTAATACAAAGTCATAAGATGTATTTCTTAGAAATCCTAATTGACCATTTCTATTTTTAAGATTTTCAGAATCTGTCTCATTTAATCTTTCAAGAACATTAGGTAAATCATTTTCATTTATAACAAATTGAATAAAAAACTTTTCAGTTTTCATTTTAATGTTATTATTAATTTCTTTAGACTTGTCTTTTTTACCTAAACCTTTATTAGTTCTTTTATTACCACCTTCATTTCTTTTAACATTAATAGTTAAATTATCAAGTTCTTCTGGTGTAAGTACTTCTTTTACAGTAGTTAATAACTCTTGACCAACTCCTTCTTCGTTTGTATATATTTGTACAGGTTCTTTTTGATTTACTTTTGCAACATTAGGATTAGGTACATTTATATCTAAATTTTGAATTTCATATTCATATTCAAATTCACCTACTTGAGAAGTTTGTCTTTCTTCGGCAGTTCTTGTTGCACGTTTGTCACCAAGTTTATCTTGTGAAGTTACAGGTAATAAATATATAAAACCATCATTAGCAAAATCTGATTTAGTGGACGCAACAATAAAATTCTCATCTTTACCTTCTCCTCTAGTTTTTTTAACAACCTTACCAAATGCAACTTCAACAGCACCTACGTTATATGGTTCTGTTTGTTTATATAGTTTTGTTATTTTATTACGCTCTCCTTTAGCAAGATCTAATGAAGTTCTTGATAACTGAGCATCAGCTGCATTTAATATTTCTTGTTTTATTGTTTGATTCTTTTTATCTCTAAGTTCATATATAAACTCATTTGACCCTTCACCAACAGGCATCTCATATATATCAATAATACCTCCAGTAGAAACTGGCTTAGTGCTAGTTTTTCTTACATAATCTGTAAAATCTGATATAGTTAATTTTGCTTCATTTAAAATATCTATAACATCTGGATTGTCAATCTGACTATTTAACCATCTTTTAAATCCTTTATCTACCATGTAATTAGGATCATCCTTTTCTAATGTAGATCCCCATAATCTTTTAATAGTCTTATAAGCTTGTTTAAATTCATTAGCTTGAGGAGTTTTAACCCAATCATTGATTATACTATTATTATTAGTCTTAGCAATTATATCATTATAATATTTAGTAAGAAATTCTTTTAAAACTCTATGGTGAGTAGGATCAACGTTAGTTAAACTGAAGTCTGTCCATGAAGCTAACTCATCTTGAACAGCTTCTTGTTTAGCAGATCTTACAACATCTTTTTCTTCTTTCTTAATTTCTTCTGCTTTCTTTTGATCAGCTTGTTTCTTTTCTTCACTCTTCTTATTCTTTTCTAACTCAGAAGTTTCCTTAAATACATTCTCCATTTGCTTAACAATTGCAAATGCTTTAGCATCATCAACTTCATTTATAGGCCCTTTATCTGTAAAATAACTAAGCTTACTCATGTCTGGTGAATCTTTAGAAAACTCTGATACAGATTCCGGATCCATGTAGATACCTTCTTTATATAACTTATTTAAGAATGTATTCTTTTCTTTATTAAAAATATCTTTACTTAATGATTCTCTAAATATTTCTCTATTCTTTTTATATGTGTCTTGAAAGTATTTATAACTAGATTCAAAAATATCATTTGCAATCTGTGGATTATTTAAAGCCAATATTGATTTTGTATATAAATCAGCTCTATCTTTTAAGTTATACCCATCTACAATTTTATCATGTACTACATCAAATCTATTATTATCTGGAAATACGTCTTTACTCTTGCCTAGAAAGTCAATATATTTTCTTAGATGTTTTTTAGTATTTGATTTTAATTTTTCTTTATTAAACTCTAAACCCTCTTCTTTACTTTCTTCTAAACTTTTTAATAATGCTTCATTGTATTCTGATAATATATCTCTTTTAGCTATTTTATCTTCTTTAATTTTTTTGTTTTCTTCACTATCATCTAAAACATCAATTTCATTATTTAATGAATTAAGTTCTTTTGATAAAGAAATAGGATCAAGAAGAACAGTTAAATCTGTAGCGGCAATATTTTTTAATATAGGATCACTTGCTAATTCACCTGTAATACTTTCAAATCTTTCTAATGACCTTTTAAAAGTATCTTCTGTAAACATCATTAGAAATTTATAATGATCATAAGATGCTTTTTTCATTACTTCTTCTCTATAAGCTCTACTACCCGCATCATATAAAGATGGGTTATATGGATTTTGATATTTACTATCATAAGCTATAAATGCTTTTTCCATTGCATTTATTTGTTTTTGCTGATCCATTAATCTTTCTCTTATCTTTCCATTTTGCATATCTTCTTTTGATGCAGATGGAAATGCCTGAGCAAGTTCTTCGTCTGTTAATTTTAATAAATCAGATACCATACTTTTATATTCTCCTTGCTTATCTGTAGAGAATATGTTATATAGATTTTGGAACTTAGAGTAATCAACCTGATCTATATAGTCCATTGCATTATCACTATTGGCATCTGCTGCTCTTGCTGTAGTATTTTGTATTGTGTGTGCAAGTTTGTTTTTGTCAAATAAAGCCATTGGGTTTTCAGCCATCTGATTCCAACCTTTATTCATTGACTCTACATAGTCATTAATTAACTCTTCTTTATTAGCTTTATAAGCTTCATATTTATTTCTTGTTGGTTTAGAAACTTTTGAAAATATTTTACCTCCTCCACTTTCATATAGATTTGGCATACCTTGAAATAAAATCTTTGATTGTACAGATCCCATACCCCCAATAAGAAAACCACTCATAAATGTTTCAAAACCTTGACCACTTATCTGAGAGCTTACAGCATTATTTAAAGAAAGATTAAATAAATCATGACCTCTTGAAGTAGGATCATTAATTAATTCAGTATAGTATTTTTTTGTTCCAACTTGTATAGCCTCTTGAGTTAGTTCTTGAACACCTTCTCCTATATTAGCACTAAAATATCTTAAAGTTCCATAACCTGCACCTCTTAAACCACCTTTAAAACCAGCTGCTTTTATTTGTTTAAGGCTACCTTTAAGACCTGACCCAACATATTCAAAAGGACTTCTTGTAATTTTACCTGTTGCATCTTTCAAAGGTTTAGTTCTAAGAACTCTACCTGCATAACCAGAAACAGGATCTTTAAATACTCTATTTAAAAGAGGATTACGGCCTTTTAAAGCAGTGCCAATTGTTAATTGATTTGTTGCATATATAACAGGAGCATTAAGCATAGTAGTATAAAAAGTACCTTCTGCTGCATTTTGCTGTATCTCATTAAAGTCTTCTGATGATAAAGCTATACCTTCTTTATCTCTCATCTTTATAGAAATACCTTCATTCACTATATCATTATAAACAAAACCACCTTCTAATCTAGACTCACCTAAAGCAAGATTTAAAGCTCTCATATCTCTATAAAGAGATCCTGCAAACCTTGAACCCTTAGCTATATTAGTCATATTTTGAGCTACATTTTTTGATGACTTAAATGCTTTGTATGTATCTAACGTATTAGGAGCAATAATTCTACCTAATACATTACCACCTTGTTTTGCAGCACTTCTAAAACTTTTAAGTTTATTTATGTCTCTCATACTATTAAGCATAGCTCTACTACCTTGATAAACTTTTCCAAGTGAAAAAGACTGACCAATTGTTTTAGCAAGTCTAGCTGCATTAAAACCTGTACGTGCTATAGCAGCTCCATCTGCTGCTGGATTTAAACCACCTTGTAAAGCAGCAGCACCCCATAGTACAAGTTCTTCTAAAGCAATACTACCCACAATACCTGTAGTATACCCAAAGTTTAATGCTGTATTCTGCAAGAATGGCATAACACCTTCTTTAGAGGTCATACCAATATTCATTGCCTCTTCATACTCTAATGCTGATGATAAATCGCCTGAACTAAAATAATCATTGCCAGTAAACATATCACCTATTGATCTATATCCTGACATAAAACCTGTACCTGCTAAATTCCAAAATTGATCCCACATTCTTACACCATCATCCCATGTTGAAGAATTTTCATTATAATATTGTTCATTATTAGCATAAGGATGAAATCCTAAATCATTAAAATTTGGATGATTATAATACCTATCAAAATTTGTTGACTTTCTGCTAGAATATATAGGATCTTCAACAACCGGTATGTCACTTACAGCATCTGCCGCTTCACTATAACTAGTACTCAAGTATCTTGATATACCATCAGAAGTTGTTAAGTCTGGTGGTAATTGTTGTTTCATTGGATCATACCCTGGTGTTGCTTGTGTAGGATATGGTGAATTCATATTACCTAATGCATCTGGTGCATATCTATTTAATGATGGTGCAGCCGCATTAATCATTTTTACATACTCTGTATCTAAATTAGGATCTAAAGTCTCTAATTCATTAGGTATTGGCATATCATAAATAGTCTCATATTTAAGATTACTACCTGGAAGTAATCCTGAATTGTTCATCATTTCATATGATGTTGGTACAGGATTAACTAAATCATTGTATGAATTTGTCTCTTCTGACATATTTATGGTTTTATGGATTTTGAGTTACTGTACTTTCTTTAGCATGCATTTGCTTTATCATTATTAAATTAACAAGTGCAATTTGTTCTAACTTAGCAGTCTGTACGTTAACAAGTTGATCTAATGCTTCTTTTGGTAAGCCATCTTGATATAGCTGTTGACTAGCATTCATTGGTGGCTGTGGTATTTGTTTGTAATCAGGTTTACCATTTACATTTGCAACGTTAAGAGCCATTGTATTTATTATGTAGTCTCCGTTACGGTCTTGATGTACTTTAACTGCACCACCATTTTGAACGGTTTCAAGATATTGTTTATTATCTGAGTTCTCAATAAATGATATAATAGATGATGAATTATAAACACCTTCTCTATACCTACCCTGATCAAGGTTTTTATCAAATGTTAGATTAATAGTATAATCTGATGATGCTGCTATTTTTTTATCTAACAACTCTGTATCTTTAGCAGGTCCACTAGTTCCCTCTTCATAAGTTTGTAACCATTTAGGATTAAACTTAATTTGATATCCAGCTTTAGTTGTTTCTACACCACCAGTAGGATCATAAGCATTTATATAACTTATTTCAGCAATTGGTGGATTAGTTTTACTTGACTTAGGGTCAGATAAAACTCTAGTAACATCTATCTTCCATTGATCAAATAATGCTTTTGCAGCATCAGGATTTCTTTCAAAAAACTCCATATCAAGTAATCCACCCATGCTAAACTCTACATCTTGTATTGGTAAGTTATTAACTTGATTAATCATATCTATAGCATAGTTTTTAGCTTTATCATTAGCATTGGGGTTAAAAGGATTAAATGTAGCACCTGTTAATTGCTGTGTAGTTAAATCTCCAACATTCATTTCTTCTGGTGGAACATCTCTCATATACTGATCTGGATTAAATGATTTAAATAACCAATTATCAGGATTGTTTGTTTTACCACTAAGAGAATAATTTAATAAATCTTTTTGTAAAGCATACATACTTTTTGCATAGTTTCTTGCTAAACCTTGATCATATCCAGGTAAGTCTGTACCTGTTGGTGCATATCTTGGATGTCCAAAAGTAGGAACATCAGTTTCTAATGAACTTTTGTGATTCTGACCATCCCAATAATCATTATATGTGTGCTCCCAACCTGGAGTTACATGGTAATGATCACCGTCCTTATATCCATAATATTCGTGATTACCTTTTGACTCTTCAAGCCATTTTGCAACATACTCATCTTCACTAAGTAATCCTTTATTTGGATCTATAATTAAAGGAGGTGCACCATTAAATGATTCAAATGATGTATTAGATAAAGCTTTTAAATGATCATTATATTTTGGATCTAAGTCAGCTGTACCAGGCCAGGTTATTGGATTAGTTGCATTAGCATTCTCAAGCATTGTATTTAAGTTATTAAGCATGGTATTCTTAAACTCAGCATCTAACATATCCAGCTTTTGTCTTTTATCTGCAACTTTTTTATATCTAGCTTTTGCTTCAGGATATCCTTCACTTAAAATAAAATCTGCTCCATCACCACTTATAGTAACTCCAGATTCAGGGTTTGCTACATTTATGTTACCCCATATATAATCAAATGCACCATCTAATAAATCAGCATTTTCAGGCTTCATTAGTGTTTCTTTAATTTGTTTTGGAGTACCTGTAATATATCCACCTCTACCATCAGAGATTTCATACATATTATCATCTGATGGTGCAAAGTTTTCCATAAAGTCAACAATAGCATCTGCTTGTTCAGCTCTTACCTCATCTATGTATGCAACCTCTTTACCATTGATTGCTTCTACATAATCATTTGTAGTCCAAGAATCTCCATCTACTTGAGTTGTACCTGCTGCACCTTGAGTTTTACTATTACCAAATGCATCTAACAACTCATCATCTTGACCAGGAACACCAATTTTACCTTCCATTCTTTTAGTTTCCCTTTTAAGCTGTTCAGAATAAAGTTTTTCTGACATCCTTAAAGAATGCTTATAATCAGCTAATTTATATGGATTGGATTTAAAAGAAACTTCACTATGTGTATTTGCATATGTTACAGCTGCACCTTTGATTTCATTATCAATTGTATAATTCATCATAAGGTTATAAGCTCTATTTTTTAATGATTGGTTATCATTAGGATTTAAGTCTTGGCCTTTATTAGATGCTAACTCTTCATCATTTCTTAATCTCTTAACTGCAGCTGCATATCTATCTTTTGAAGATTGATGTGCTATTGCTTTTTCAGATCCTGGAGCATATGAAGCTATGTTATTATAGTTATCCCAACTAACAAGCATTTTACCAGTTCTTTCAATATCATATCTTTCTTGAGCTGTTTTAGCATTATAGTAATTTTCTAATTGCTGTATTTGTGAATTAGCCCAAGCAGTTTCAGCTGCATCAATACTTTCAAATTGACCAGATTGTACACCCTGTTCAGCAAAACGTCTACCTTGCACATAAGACTTTGTAGCAGCCCAATCTCTAACTCTAGGATCATCTGATAATGCTTGACGTGCATCATACATAGCTTGTTCAGTAATAAGATCACCATTTTTTCTAGTTATAATCCAACCACCTTTAAGCTCATCTTTTTTTACATCATACTCTTGCTCTTTGAAATAATCCATTGACATTTGATACAAGTCAGCATCTGGGACATACTTAGGCATAGGTTTTTGTAATGCTTCTTCTGAACTTGCATTAATAAAATCTTGCATGTCATAGTTCATTTTTTCTATACCTTCTTGCCAATATTGCTCTCTTTGTTCATCATTATTACTATTACGTAGCATTTCAGCAGATCTCATTTGATCTTTATAAGTTTTTGTATAACCTAAATCTTTTACAATTAAATCATTTTCATAATATGGTTTGAATATTCCTTTAGCAGCTTCTGCATTATGCATAACTGATAAATCCATTCCTGATATTTGTTGTAGTCTAGGACCTAAATTTTGAGTATACTGATCTCTAATCTCCTGAGTATCAGTTCTTGACAGATCTCCATATACTACATTACTATATAAATCACTAAGTTGTTCATAGTTTGTGTTATATCTATTTGTTTTTACATCCAGTACATTTGATAAAAATGCATAGTCTGGTGTAAATGGCGCAAAGGCCGGCATATAACTTTCTACTCCTGGTATGTACGTTGCCATAATACTAAATTAATAAAATTATTTAAGTTTATAAAACTTATTAAATACACTTTTAAAGTTTATTATATTCCTATTTTACCTGTGTAAAAAGGTACAATAGGTTTTTTAATTGCTTTTCCTCTTCTTGCTACCCCAGGACTTCCCTGATATCCACCCGGAAGACCACCTCCACCACCACTACTATTAGATGTTCCATATAGTTGGTCATACATTTTTATTATGTCTGTTGTTTTAGCATCTGGATAATGTTTTTGTATATCCTGCATCCTTTCATAATAATCCATGTTAGGAGATTTATTAGCTCTATTACGGTTTAGATCTAATGGGCCTCTACCTTGGTTATAATAAATCATTCCTTGACTACTAGGATCAATCTGATATATATCATTAATAGAATTCATATTATAAGTATTAGCTCTATTAGTTAATGCATTGTTCATAGCTAAAGTATACTGATCTCTATCAAACATTTTTTCATTGTTGTATTTTTCCAATGATCTTTCATAGTCATCATACTCTTTTACTTTTCTATTTCTTTCTTCTAACTCTGTTGCTTTTTCAAATACTGCATTCTTATAGTTAGCATCATTAATAGTTTTAACGTTATCAGCATTATATTGACTCACAACATTAGCTATTGCTGTAGCATTTTTACCTGCAAGTTCAGACATTCTTGCTGAAGCTGCTTGAGGTCCTGAATAACCACTTAAACCTAAGTTGTTAGCTGCCAACTGCTCATTTAATGCCCCAATTGCTCTTGTAGGATCTTTAAGAACATAATCAGTTCTAATAGGACTAACATCTGGTTGCCATGGTGTTCCAAGTCTCCTGTTTCTCATTGCAATGTTACCTAACAGATTTAAGTCTTGTGTCCAAAACTCTGGATCAGGTTGTTGGTAAGTACTGATTCCTGGTATATCAGGTGTCACAATTTGTTCACAATTACATGGATCTGCCGCAGTAGGTTTACGTGTAAATCCTTCAGGACAATCAGGACAACCTTCTGCAGGTGGTACAACCGGATCATCTGTTTTAACTGTTGTACGTATAGTCTGTTTACCTATTTTACCATCAGGTTTAATTTGATTATCAGGATGATATTTATTCCAAAGTTTTTGGTATTCTAAAGTTTTTTCAGGACTTGAAATTAATTCATCAATACTTTTAAGATCCATATCTTTTACAATACGCTGATCTATATTATCATACCATACATCTTTAAAGTTTGGATCTTCTTGAAGTTGTTTTATTATTTCATCATCATTTAGATATAAATTATCATATCCATCTATTTTCTTTTGTATTCTATCTATATCATCACCATCTTCCCATATGTTCTGATCTTGGTTTCTTAAATAGACATCATCATTTCTTTTTTCATTAGGACCTTTAGTTTCATCTTCTTCAGGCATATCAAGTACAGCAACTGGATCATCTTGATCATTATTGGTTTCTGCTGGTGGTGGAGTTGTTCCTCCTGGTGGTGGATTTTCATCAGTTGATACGGGTGTATTTTCAGGATCAAATGGAAGATTTAGGCCATCATCAAGAGGATTGTTTTCATATGTAGGGTTTCCAATCTTTATAAATGGATTATCTTCTATTTTCTTTACTAATATATCTTTATACCCCTCAACCTGTTCCAAAAGTCTTTTTTCTTCATCACTCATAGTGTCTAAACCATCACCTTTAATTTCAAGCTGCATTTGGTTATCATCAAATATTTTTTCCAGAATAAGACCATCAAGCATAGCTTGTTTAAACTCTTCTAAAGTATAAACTTTACCATTAAGTATTACACTACCTCCATCTTTCATCATTGACATTCCATATTGTGCCATTGGAATATCACCAGGCATCATGGCACCCATCATATCAGGAGACATCCCTTGCTGCATCATTTCTGGTGGCATTTGTTGTTGCATCATTTCTGGGGACATACCTTGAGGTGGTCCTTGTTGTCCTTGTGCTAGTTGAGCTTGTTGTGCTTTTAACTGCTCCATCATCATCATCTGCTCTCTTTGTTCTGGAGTTAAACTAGCCATAAAATCTTCCATAGCTTTCTCTTCACTAATCTCTAAAGCCTTTGTGGCAAACTCCATTGGATCTATACCAATAGAATTTAAATAAGGATGTGCAACACTTGGTAACCCATCAGGAAAACTTTTATCCATTTCTTGTGAGAAAGCAAGTTTAGAAAGATCTAATCCATTTTTTTCCATCATCATCTCCGCTGACCTAGCTTGTATAGTATCAGCAAATTGATCATCCATAGCACCATAATATTCATTTAATTGAAATTTCTTAGATGCTTCTGCAGGTGTCATACCTTTTCTAGTCTCAATACCAAACTCAGCTAACTTATTAGGTTTCATCTTCATGCTCCTAGTATCAGAGAATATAAATGAATTTTCTGGTAAATACATTGGTACTCCACCACTACTGTGTCTAGAACCTTGGATATTATATAATCCAAATCTTCCATCTTGTTCTAAATCTGTTAAGACGGTTTCTCCTCCTTCTGCTTCAACGTTAGCTTTGTCTCTAGGTACTGATGACAAACTATACCTTAATCCTTCAGAAGATGCAGATCCACTGTAGTCTGGAACAAATGTTTGTAACCCATAATCAACTTGGTCTCCTGTAGAACCTCCACTTCTCATAGATTCTAACTTTCCATTATCTAATTGGAAACCTTCTGGTAGTTTGTTTATTTTTACTTTTGCCATAATTATAAAATTTCTATGTCAGCACCTGCTGCTATTAGTTTTGCAATTGTTTCTGTATCTAAGTCTTGTATCATATCTTCATTTGATGCACCTGTTTCAAAGAGTTGCCCACCCATTTTGCTCATATAGTTTTCTGCACCATATGAATCAAATCCAGATGGCCCATCTCCAAATATATTTTTACGTTTTAATCCAGTGTTTACATCATAGACACCTTTTGTTTGCTCAGGATTTACTTGGTATGCACCAGCTCTTGCATCAGCCATTTGATTCCACTGTTGTGCATTTTCAACTCCTGGTTTAGTTATATATTCATCTATAAAATCATTTACAGAACTTGCAGCATATGCCGCATTACCAACAGCTCCCATTTTTTCAGCAAATCTACTATTTAGAAAATCATTTCTTAATTGGCCCATAGATCTTTTATCTCTAGTAACTTCTAAGTTTGGATCAGACGTTGTATATGTTACATTATCCCAGTCAATATTTTTAAGTAAATCATTTTGTGTAGGATCTGGGGCATTTTCTAAATCACTACCGGGTCCAAATGGACTTATCTGCTCTCGTTCTGTAAGATCATTATATATATCATCATCTACACCTATATTAGATATATTATCTTGATTTCTTTTAAAAGGATTTTTAAACTTATTATTAAATCTATTTCTTAATTGTTTATTAGTTTGTGTGTAATCAAATCCTGGATCATCATTTGTATTAAAAGGTTCACTCGGTCTATTAGGATCTAGTAAATCTACAGGTAAGTTATCATCAACTAATGGTGGTATTGTGTTTTGATTGGTTGTATTAAATAAATCTTGATCATAAGCTTCTGGTCCTATTTCCTTACTTTGTAAATCAATATCTGTATTACTGTCAAAATAATCATCAAAGTTCATTCCATTTTGAGCTTTAGGTATACCGCCATATTTATTAAGATTAATTGGCAGTTTAGCAGTTTTTCTTGTAACATCAAAAAGTTTTTCTGGATTAGCACCATCCATTATTTGTTTTAAAGTTGGACCAAAATTTTGTAAAAAGTTTTGACCATCAACCTTTAATTCTTCAGCCGAAACGGGATTTTTGGTGAAATATTTATTTTGCACTTCTGGTGATAATTTACTAATAACTGATTGATTTTTATAAGGAGTCATTAAACTACCCTCTCTAAAAAATTGTGAATCTTTATTAAATCCACTTGAACCTATACCTTCTTGTGGTATATGTCTATATAAATATTGATTACCTTCACCAAATGTAAATGGTGATTTAATACCACCCGGTCCTCTTGGTAATAATTTATCAAATCTAGGATCATTAAATGGATCTACTTTTTTACCAATCAAATCTACAGCATTACTTAATATATCATCAGGTGAATAACCCAAGTTTTTAAGTCTATCCATTGTAAGACCTTGTGAAATTAAAGCATCTACATCAGTAGTAGTTTTTGCAAGATCCGTAATACTACCAGTATTCAAATCACCTACAACCTTAAAATAATCATGTATATCAATGTTAGGTGCATCAGATGTTTTCTTAGCAAGATTTAAAATAGTATTTCTATAGTCATCGGCAAACTTTAATGGATTCAAACGTTTTGACTTATAAAGATCACTAAAGTTCATTTTAGTTGGTAACTTTTTTCCTTGATCTAAACCTTCAATTAAAAGTTTTGAAATTAACCCCATACCTCCTTGAGCTTTTGGTAGTGATCCTCCATTTTGGAAACTAGCACGCAGTACACGTGGATTTAAAGTAGGAAAGGCTTCTCCAGGAATACTTCCAGAAATATTTAATGAAGGTGGTGTTGGTGCAAGCGTAGGTGTTAAATTTGTATTTAGTTTATTTATCATAGTAGGATTTAACATATCACCATCATTTAACAAATTTAATTTAGGTGTACGTTTTAAACTATTAAGAAAATCTGCTTTATTATATTTCATGTATTTTTTACCAAGCTTTGTTAAAGGGAAAGCTTCCATAGCAGCAAATCCTATATTAGCTACGTCATTCATATCTCCTTCACCTTGGGCAATATTTCCAATTGAGTTAACACCTTGATAAATGGGTTCTACAGGACTAAACATGTCAACTATATTATTCTTGCCAAGGCCATATTGATTAGAACTTCTAAGTGGACTGCTTTCTTCTACAGTATTAGTACCATATATTTCATCATAAATATAATCTTTAGCACTAATATCTTGACCTTCAATTGAATTTACAAGTGGATCTGTATAACCAGCAACTATAGCTTGAACAGGATGCTTAATAGCATACCTAGCATTTGCATTTATCTGATCCCAAAAACCCATATTTTCATATTGTTCAAACTTTGCATCCTTTGCTTCTTTATTTTTTATAAAAGCTTCTTTATCACCTTGTACACCTTTTAAATAGTTTAATGCATTATCATAACTAACTTGATTTGCACTTTCTTCGTAATTTTTATACCATTTATTAAAATCTTTTTCATCTAAATTTTCTTTCATCAGATTATATTCTGTTTCTGACATTGTAGGTTGACTTCTAACAAAATCTGATTTAAGTAAAAAATCTGTATTTAACTCAGGTCTTGAACCATCATTTTCTTCTACAGCAAAAGATGGAACATTATATAACTTATCTAATTCAGGTGAATATGATATATAACCACTACCAACATCTACTTTATCAGTACTATCTGAATTATACACAGTATTAAATACTTCACTGTGCATTGGTATAGATTTATGATATAATCCAGGACCAAGATCCTCATCGCTAGTTTGTTGTATAAATAATTCTTCTAAGTTAGGATACTCAGAAGAACCAAATCCTTGTTGAAAGCTCAATGGTACATTAAAACCTGGTGATGGAATTGTAGATTTTCCCCTTGCTAATTCAAGATCAGCTGCATCGTTAATTTTTTTTTGTTTTATATTCTCATCTACTTTTTCATTAAACTTATTTGTTTCTATTCTTTCATTTTCAAGATTAGGAAAAACCTTATTTTGAGCTTCATATATTGCTTTATTATATCTTTCTTTTTCTTGTTGTTCTTTTAACATTTGAGCTTTTACAACAGGATCCTTTTCATTTATGTAATTATTATACCATTCAATCTTATCTTTACCATATATCTTTTTAATTTCTTCTTTTGATTTATTAGGTACGTATGGTATACTAGTAGGATCATCTGATGTCCCCATAAATCTACCTACTTCTGATGCATCTGCTAAAAGCTTTGGTTCTCCGTTATACATTATAATATTATTGTATAAACTTCTATCTTTTATAGCTTCAGTATATACATCATCCCAATTTCCTGTAAACTCTGCTATTGAACGTCCAGCAGGTAAACCTGGTAAATCATAAGGATAAGTAGTTAATCCTACATATTTAGCCGTACTCTTACCTCCTTGAGCTTTAGGTAAACTTCCACCTTCTTGCATTGTTTCTGGTTGTCTGTTATCAAGTTCAACTCGCGTTCTAAAATCACCTTTTTCAGTAAAGCCTGCAGGGTAAGATAAGTTATGTCTATCTGCTATAAACTTAATTCTTTCTTGCCATACTGGTTGAGCTACAGACATTCCTGTGCTTGGATCTTGTGGATATGTACTATTATATGTTTTTTTATAGATATCTGAAATTTCTTCTAATAATCTATCCGGATCAACTTTAGATAAATCAATACCTTCCACATCATCAATATCTAACTTAGGAGGTTTTCTACCACCATTACCATCATCTTGGTCCCAATACTTAGATCTATCTTCAGAAGGTATTAAACCTTGTGCAATAGCAACTGCTACTCTAGGATCAAAACTAGCATTAACATTGTACATTCTTAGTAATTCTGCTTGAGGACTTTTAAATAGCTCATCATTATTAGCTAATTCTGGAAACATGCGTTTTATACCCATCTTTGGTTTACCAGTTCTCATCATACCTTTATCAGCTAAAATTTCATCACTATCAAATCTTTTAAATGTGCCTGAAGCTTGAGGTGTAGCTGCGGCTTTACCATTAGATATCTTTCCTATATTTTGTTCTAGTACTTTTTGTACTTCGTTGAAGTCTGTTAAATTTAATGCATTAGTTAAATTTGTTCTTTGTGCACTTGATACAGCTGGGTTTGTATAAGTATCACTACCTTGAAAATCATACTTGGCAGTTTCTTTAGGTTTAACACTCATAAACTGAGGTGTATTTGTATTAGTTGTAGGTGTAGGTACAACAAGTGGTGGTACAACAGGTGGTGGTACTACTGCATTGTTATCTTGACCATTTGCATCTTCTACAGGTGGTGGTGTATTATTATTTGTTACTATAACTTCTTTCTCTTCTTCTTCTTCAACAATCGGTTGTGTTACTGGATTATTATTTGTTACAGTGGGTTGTTTAACAATTGTATTGTTATTTGGTGTAACATTAGGAGTATTATAACTAACACCTTTAAACTGATCACTTGCGGGTGACTGAAAAACACCAGTTTGAGATGGATACATGCTTTGTAAAAGTTGTTGTGTCTTAGGGTCATCTAAAGCTAAACCACTATCATACATCTCTTCAGCTGTTGGAAATTTGTCACCTATACCAAATGGTAATTTACTTTTTAATCTGTTTTTCTTTGTATAATCCCTTTTATCAAACTCTCTATCTGCATTAAACATCATTGGATTACCTTTTCCATCATGAGTTACACGGGAGTATTTCAATAAGTCTTGTTGTTTTTCCTGTGGTGTTCTCATTTCATAGCTAGGATCTTTTGATTTCTTCCATAACTCTTCTGGATCACCTTGTAATATTCTACCGTACTGATCTCTATATGTACGGTTTGCCATTTTTGCACGTTTGTTTCTTCTTCTCTTTGCTTGACCATCTCTAAATGCACCATCCATTAATCCATCCCCATCTCTATCTTTACCACTAGCTAAACCTTGTATAAATCTTGCAGTATTTCCTATTGCAAAAGCGGGATTACCCATTTGATAAGATTGTGTTGGTAAAAAATCAGCTCTAGGATCAGAAGAATTATATACTCTACCTAGACTTTGTGACGGTGGTATAAATTTACCTAAACCAGTTTGAGCCTTTGGAAATGCTCTTTTTAAACTTTTTTTATTTAAACTTTTTCTTGCCATAATACATATCAATATACAAATAATTAAAGACTTATACTAAATTATAATTAGTTAGTTATTAGGTGAGTCATAATATAATTTGATGGATTCATGTTCATTTTTTTAGCATCTTTATAATATACTCTGTTGAGTTTATCATAAATCTTTTTACCTTTCTCTCTATCTTCTTTTGTAGTTAATTCTTCTAATACATATTTTTTATATGTGTCTAATGGATTATCAGACTCCCCTCCTTCTTTCTTTACGGGTATTTCACCATAAATACCAAAAGGTGTTCCTGGAATAAAATCCATTGGAAAATCATATCTATCTATGTATGATATAATATCTTCACCAGCTTTGTTTTGAGTCTTTCTTACTGTAAAGTTATTTAAACCAGAAAATAAATTATTAGTGTCAGTGCTATTTTCTTTTGTTATTAAATGTTTATACTTATCATCATTTAATATATCCTGATTTAATGTTAGTGCTTTATTATCTTTTAACTCATTCGTTGCAATTTCATAAATTGCGTTTTCCATTTCCTCATCTAATTTAAAGAAATGATCATTTGGTGAAAAAGTTTTTTTGTAATCCACCTTTAAATTTGTTGGAGGATTTGTAGTAGCAGTTAAGAAACCACCTTCAGTTGGTAAACCTAAATATTGTTTATAAAACTCTTCACTTCTTGGATCGGTAAATTTAGTCCTAGTTTTAACAGGGTTATTTAAAGCTTCCTCTAATCCAAGCATCTTCATGATATTTACAGGATCAGAGTATGAAGTAGGAGCTATATAATTATATAATCTTTCTGCTCTTATTTGTTCTTTTGTTGGAGGACTTGGAGGACGTTCATTAAGTCTCATTGGTGGAGCAGGTTGACCACCTTTTTGAAACTTTTCACCTTTAGCTCTTATCTTAAAAAAATCATCTCCGCTTGCTACTCTTACAGGTTGTCTAAGTTGTTGCCCAAAGTCTCCTAATATAGGATATATTGTGTTTCCGTATTTGTATAAATTATCTACTAAAGCACCAGATGGTACATCACCTATATTAATAGGATTTGTACCTAATAAATTATATTGAGGTACAGGTGTTAAACCAACAGCATCATTAACAGGTTTTCTAAATTTAGTAGATAAAGCGTTTATCTGATCTACAATTGTAGCAGGTTTTTCATCTAAAAACATTTTAACCATATAAGGATCAGAACCTCCATAATTAGGTATAAGCCAATCAGGATTGTCCGAAGTATATAATAAATCTTTACCACTGCCTTGTAATATATCAGAATGGATACTTCTTCTACCCTTATTAAAATCTTGCAATACCTCTAGTGGTGTATTAGTACCCATGTAACTTGCAACATCAAGTTTATCATCAGGATTAAAACCTTTTGATACCATATCACTTATAACTGATTCTTGCTTTATTACATCAGTATTTAAATCTACTGTTCTATATACTGGCCTTTTATTAAAACTACCAGATAAAAAATCATCTAGGTTTGCTGGATTTTGATTTACAATACCAGGTACACCCATATCTACCGCATAATTATAATTTGATAATTGTTTATCAGTGTATGGTATATCATCTGCAAGTTTTGCAGCATTATCTGTAGTCTTACTTAATGTCTTTAAAAGCTTTGTAACACCACCTATTTGTTTCTTTATTAAATAAGGATTTGGAGCCAATAATGATTTTAATCCTGTAGTAGTTTTACCTTGGTCTTTTGTATCTAGTATTCCTACACCGGGTTTATTACCTGATGATATAATTAAATCATCAATTTTTTTTCTCCAATATTGAGCTTGATCTTCTTTAAAATAATTTTCTCCATCAATTGTCCATCTTGGTTGATTTTTAGCAAGATCTGAATCAAAAGGTATACCCTTTGTAAAGTCATGTTTATAATTCATTTCTTTACCCATAGTATTTATAGGAATCATTTTATCAATATCATATTCTAAATGTAAATCAAAATCATTACTATTACCACGTTTTAAGAAATTTTTGTAAGAATCCGTACTTAATGATCCGCTGCCATGTCCATACAACAGGTCACCTTTTTTCATTAATCCTTTTAAAGCGTTAAATCCCCTTCCTGCATCCATAGGATTATCAAAGAAAGCAGCCGGTATTCCAAATGCATTATCGTGTATAATACCCTCTCCATCCATGTACTTTTGTAAAAACATTTGATTTTTCATACCATTCCCAACTAACTCTGATATAGATGGAGGTTTAGGTCCTTTTGTAACTGCTCCTATCATTGAAGGATCAGGATTAAAAGCTTTAATTTTAGGAGGCACTGTTAGATATAAATCATTAGCTAATTTTGTACTAACGGGTAGTACATAATTTTTTAAACTTTTATAACCTTGAGAAAGAACTTTACCTAACTGAGCTTCTTCTATGTCACCACCTTTCTTATAGTTTAATTTAAATAATCTTGGATTTGTTGTTTCCTGCAATAAACCTTTTTCTAAAAGTTTAGTATTACGTGTTATATTAGATGGAGAGCCCGTCATGCCAGTATATAAGTTTAAACCTTGTAAACCTAAATTTTTTGCAACAGCATCGTTAATAGTTTGACTTATACCTCTTTTACCATACATTTTATATGCATCTGTAGTTTGATCTAAACCAAAAGGAAAATCACCACCTTTAATAAAACCTAAGTCTAAATTATTAGCATTTATATCACTTGCTCTATTTTTTAAACTTATTCTTCCTGTTTTAGCATCGTTAATAAATACATCCATTAATAAACTATTATCTGCTACTTGAGGATATTCAGAAGACATAGTAACATCATCTAATATTTTTAATGTAATGTTTTCATCTTTAAAATCTTTTAATGTTTTATTCATCCCCGTCTCTAATAGATTTTTATTAACTTTCATTTCATTTGAAAGTACAGGAGTGTTTCTATAAAAAACATTATCAAACTTTTTAATATCTTTTGGTTGATCTACCAATGTAGGAATTTCTTTAGCAACTGATTTAACTTGTGAAGAAGAAGGTGTAAGATATTTTAATAGTTTACCTAACTGGGCTTTTGGTAATTCACCACCTTTTTGTTGGAATGGATTTTTATTTGTTAAGTCAAACATACCATCATTACCCCATGTAGATTTTAAAAATCTTCCTTTTTGATTATTGTATATTACTTCATCCAGTAATGTACCATCTAATACATTTTTTATATTAGAATAATCAATATTTGATTGCTCTAAAATTCTTGCAATATCCTCAGTAGTTCTTATTTTTTGATTAGGAATTCTTAATTCATTATAAAGATTATGATATTCTGGTGCATCAGGGATTTTAAATCCTTCTATTGTTTTTGTAGGTAAGTTTCTAAACCCTGATCCTTTAGCATCTATATTTAAAACATTTTTGCTAGGTGGATAATAAAATTGAAAATGACCAGATCCTTTTTTATACCCATCAAGACTTAAATTACCAGGATCATCAATGCTTTTAAATACATGATCACTTCCATAATGAATAGCACCTTTTTTATCTGCAGTAAATATACTACCAACAGATTTATATGGTTCATGTCCAGCATAAGTTCCTCTATATGTTAAACCCACTCCTTCAGGATAAGCATTTTTAAAATTAGTACTTTTAGATTGAATAAATTGCTCTGGAGTTCCTTTGAATACACTACCATCTAGATTTTTCATATATGTATCATTAGCTCTAGTAGCTTGTTCTATTATATCATATTCTTCTAATAACTCCTTATTATCTGGAATGGATTTATTCCATTTACCCCAATTTGGATGATATGCTCGTACATCACCAGGATCTGTAGTGTTAAGATATCTAAGCACTGATGAATCCCAGTCATCCGCATTTTTAATTACTTTTTTAGCAACTGGTTCAGCTAATTTACTTATATTCTTAACAATATTACCAATATTACCAATCTGAGCTTTTGGTAATGTTTTACCTTTAAAGTTCCAAGATACATCACCACCTTTTTCTTTAGGTGTTAAAAAATTTTGAAGATCTTCTCTTTTTTTATTAAGATCAATCATCTGTTGTTGTATTGGAGTAATGATTCTATTTTGTTCAACTTCTTCTCTAAGTTCATCATCTTCCTCTAACATTGGTTTATCTGTCCAAGTAAGTTTTTTATCTAGATCATATAACTCTCCTAATTTCATTTGATTATACAAATCCATATCTACATGTACAACACTACCACCAGAAACTGGTTGTAATGTTACAGTAGTATCTCCTTCATGTAGTACAGTGTATGTTGTATCATTATGAGTTATTGTCCCTCCTTTTTGCATTTTAGGTTTCCAGGAACCTTCTCCAAACTTTATAGCGGCTTCTTTATCAGTGCCAAAGTCTATAACCTCATTTCTTTTTTTAGCTTCTTCATAAATACGCATCCAATCTTCTTCTTCAGACATATCAATCCAAGTACCATCTTCATCTTGAAATAAACTAGGAAAAGAAAACCAATTTTCTCCGTCTAAAGTTTCTGTTCTCATTAAATGAGATGACACTGAACCATCAGGATTCTTTCTAACACCTTGTCTTTTTGGAACTTCTATACCATCTTGTGCTACAGGATATTCATCTACATATTGAGCTCCTGGGAAAGAGTAATTTTGATCAGGAAACATCATCATTCCTGCTCCAACATTTGGTTGAGCCCATACAGGATATGACACACCATCCATTGTAATATCACTACCTTCTATACGTGTATTTTCACCTGGATGATTCCACTGACCTTTTGAATCATTTATCATTTCATTTGGTCCTCCTGGTAATCCTATTTTCTTTTTATGTCCCATTATCTAAATGATAGATTTAATTTAGCATTTGATACTTTCAATAGCATCTTTCTATTTCCAGAAACTTTTCTTCTAAGTATAAATTTATTATAATAATGTCTAAATTTCTTTCTTTGCGTCTGTTCTTTTTGATAATTTAAATTATTAGCATTAAGATCTTTTATATAACCGTTTAATTGAGTTATGAATATTTGTTCTTCAGCAGTAGAAAACTCACCTCTATCACGTGTTACATCCCAGAATTGATTAAATCTATACTTCTGTTCTTCTTTTGAATAAAGTATTTTAATATCAATTGGTGTAATCTTAGGATATTCTAATATATCTAAAGGTAACTCTTTTGGATTTAATTCTAATTTTAATAATCCAGATACTTGTTCAGTGTTGTATATTATAGATTCATCAAAGTTAAAATCTAAATCATGCCATCTGTCATCTCCACAACCGTTAAAGTTATCTCCTTTATAAACATAACTTTCTAATTGATACTCTAAACTTCTAATTGTATTAACTGTTTGCCCACTGTTTTCAATAAACTCAACTTCCCATGGATAATCAACAAAATAGAAATTAGAAAATAAATCACATCTATAATTATGCCTCCATATACTACTTCCAGTTGTAGGTTGAAAGATTATTGATTTTGTTTCTTTAGAGTAATTACATGTTTGAGGATCGGTGTTTATATAACTTGGATCACCTACAGCATATACATCATCACATTGACCCGTTGTATCATCAAAACTATAACCAGAAGGAGTAGTAGGACAAACACATTCTACTTTTCTACATTCAATTACTGCAGGTTCCGGTGGTAAACAATTTGCTTGAGCACATGCTATACAATCAGCTTCTGCATTTTGATCAAGGGTAGAAAACTGACATGGTTGTCCAGCAGGTGGATTAGGATCAAGAATACACTGACCTGGATTAGCTGGATCACAAATCCAAAAGTTTATTGTTCTAGGCATTGCTGCATTAGAATTACCTGAATTTTGACCTATATTACTAGATGATGGGAATCCACAATCTCCTGTTGGTTCAGTAAAGAATCCTGTATTAGGATTTTCATAAACTTTAGTATAACCAGAAGGACAGTCACAATCAGCTGTTTCTATTACAGCTGGATTTGCTGTAAGTTTAAAATCATAAAATCTTGAACGTGGTTGAGATGATGTTAAAAATCCAATTCTAATATTCTTTTCAAACTTTAATAGAGCATCTTGATTAGCATCTTTTATTGTTTGAGAAGGATACGTCCATGTATTTGTATTATCTAAATCTAAGTTAAATAGCAATGTATAAGGATTCAAATCACCTGGGGATTTAGAAGCTTGATTCATTGAAGATAAACTAGCATTAGGATTACCAGCTAAATTTGATGACGCAAGAATAGCCGCATCTGCCATATTTGCTCCCATAGTTTCCGTAGCAAATATTTTAATATTCATACCTGTTTTTACAACCTTAAATCTTGTTGCACCTTTATATAAGTAACCATTATATACACCATTTAAAGATGAATCACCTGTAGGATTTGTAGCTGACCAAGGTGATAAACTTCTTGAAATTAAGGTAGATTTACCTAAAGGATTAGCAGGATCTCCAGACACTAAACCATATGCGCTATTTTCAGCATTATAATATATACTGGCTCTACCATATACTTGTCCAGATTCTGGATTATTGTTTACTGTAAAATATAAACTATGCGTAAGCCCAACAGGGCCATAATCTCCATTTATATCTTCAAATGCGCCTATAACAATACCCATAGAATCATTATCTAAACCAACATCATTTGATCTTAATGTAATTTCCATTTCATAATCATCATAACCACATTTTGACCAAAAACCATTATAATGTTCAGTATTTAAAGCACATGATATTAATTTAGAATTACTACCGTTAAATAATTTATTTTCTGCAGGAACAACTATATTATTGTCATCAATAGTATAATCACCTTGAACATCTAAATTTAAAGAACCACTTACTGGATTCGGTGATACACCTAAATCTGATAAAGGTATTAGACTAGTATTATCATTCCAATTGTTATTTCCTGTTAGTTTTTGTGTAGATGTTATATTACCTATTGCAGTTGGATTATATAAAGGATTACTTACAATAGTTGGGTCATCATATTGATTTTGTCTTGGATCAAAAGTTAACCATTGTATTGCCGGTGTAGTTGGAGAACCTAAAGCTACATAATATGTTTCTTCACCATTATACACATTTTTAAACCAATAACCTCTAGCACCTACTCCAGTTGTACCATTTGCACTTGCAGCATTAGTTGGATTGTTAGGAGCTGGTAAGAAAGTTATATCATTTGGATCACCACCTGTTGTTGTTGCACCAGATAACCCTACGTTTCCATTTGGACCAAATTGAGATAAATTAGTAGTAAGATTATTTGGACCATTTGGACCATCCCAAATAAAACCATCAATTAAATCAAGATGCCAATCTCCATTGCCATTTGGATCAGTAGGATTTTGAATATGCCTTGCTGTACCAGCTTCAAAGAAAGTACCCGCAGTTTGATTTATAAATCCAGTTTGCATATCAATATCAACTTTAGTAGGCGCTCCTGTACCTGTAGAATTTGGTTTTCTTATTTGGAAAGGTGTGGTTCTAGTCCATCTTTGAAAATTAGAAGTTAAATCACTTAATTGTTGTGATTGTTGATCAAAGTTTACATCATTAAAAGGACATGATGGATCTACGGGAATTGTCCCTCCACCAATTGGATCAGTACTATTTACAATAACTTGTGCAGGTAAAGATAAATACTCCGTTGAAGTTTTTTCACACCCACCCGTTAAAGGATTATAAGTATATTCAGGTGGACATGGTACATCAACATCATATGATTTAGTTGTCAAAAAATGATTAATACTATTAAATGATAGTTCAGGATGCCAATCATGAAATGATATCCAAGCTTTTGATTTAGGATCATAACTTACAGTCCATGAACAAGGTTCAAAGAATGTTTCATCTCCAATCATTATTTTATTATTAGCTATTGGTAATATTCCATCTTCAGGTGTAGCTGATGAAGGATCAAAAACAAATACACCTTTAATAGAATTAAAAGACATAAATGGTAAATACTTATCTTTTACTTTAAAATCTTTTTTACAGAAATAAACAATATTATCTGTAATATCATAAACAGTTTGACAACCAACTCCTATAACTGGATTATCACCTAATGTGTGTTCTTGTAATTCAGGAAACTGTTTTATTAAAAATGAAGGTAAATACTTAGCCATCCACCATTTTAAACCTACATCTGAAATTGGATTTATTGATTGACCTTGTTGTTGAAATATTTTCCCTTGTGCTTGTGATATAAAAAAGAAACCATAAGGAGTATTAAGAACAGCTCTTTGACTTTCACATGAGCCGTATTCATTTGATACATCTGAGTTTACAATATTTGAAGGTTCTCTAGCAAATAACTGACCATCCCCTATTGTAACTTTACTTCCAAGACCAGTTTTTAACTCTTCTGTTCCAACAAATAATTTTGGTGACTCATAAGGAAAAAATATTATAGCACCCGTTTGATTTATAGGTTTTATAACATTTACAATACTTTTAAAGTCTTTATAATTATTAACTAAAAATTGTCTCCAATTATCTTTTTTAGATTCTGCAATTGCTCTTAATGAATATATTAATCTTTTTGGATAATAAGTAAAACATTTTTCAGAAACTAATGGATCATAATCTCTATCTTGTACAATTCCAAATGAAGTTAAATTTGTAATAAATCTACTAGGACTTAATGAATAATCATATTTATAAAAGTTATCAGCCTTTATAATTTCATTACTTAAAAGTGCAACCTCATCGTCATATCTATGATCAAAAATTCTTTTTGCAGGTTCATCAACCCAATCTCTATTTGCTAAATTAACTTCAGACTCTACAAAAAAGTTTAATATACCATTACAGTGCGTATAAAAATAAGCATGTACCATATTAAATACACCATTCAATTTATCAGCACCATTATTGTCAAAAATGCCAGCTATACTCGTTGTACAAGTACCTGAACCTCTATCTAAATAAAATTGATCATTTGGTAAAATACTATCAAAACCACTCAATGTAACACCAAAACTAGCTATTGCTCTAGCAAGGAAACTCATATCAAAAGGTGTAGTATTCATCCAAAATCTTGGAAACGGTACATTGATTCTATCTAAATAATTATAAGGTGTATTTTCAGGCTGCCCTAACATAAAGTCTGTAAATATTGGCATTATAACTTTTTCAGTATATTGACCAATAAAAGTATCACCATCATTTATAGAAGTAGTTTCAAATTTCGTTAATGTATCTGCTCCATTTGGTATTTTAAAAACACAAGTAGACATTGGCGTCTGCTTTATATTTTCAAGTTGACCATATTGATTTTCAAAATTAAATTTTAAAGCTCCATAATTCATTACAACTCTTCTTACTTGTTCCATTTCTGGATTCAATAAAAAAGTATTACCATAATCAGCATCTGAATCTCCACCTAAAGTATATCTACTTCTATCAACTAAAGTATTTATACCTGTAAGTGTGTCTGGATTAGATATATTATTTTCTAATTGTAACAATCCACTGTCAGGTCTTTGTATATTATTTACTCTAAATTGACCTGTATCACCAAAAACTTGAAAGCCATTACCTAAATAATTAGCATCTATTATTTTTGATCTATACCTTTCATCTGCATTTCTAACAGTTGCAAAACCGTCTATACGTGAAGATGATACATGCTTATATGCATATTGATGAAAGCTAACTAAATTATATATTAAATCAACAATCTCTTGTCCACCTATTGCAATATTAATTGAATTTAATACAAATGCTTGAAAAACAGCTTGAATTACATCTGGTAAATTTGCAGAACTTGTATCTCTAACAGATTCTATACTTGATGTTCCTTGACTAGTAACCTCTCCAGCATACCCTGCTGCAGCAAGACTACTCACTGTGTTTGTACCATAAATGCTTGCAAAATTACTAGCTTTATATCCGCCAATACCAAATATATATGCAGCAAGATCAGCACCTGTATCTAATGCTGTATCTGCACCTAAAACTGCTGATGAAGCAGCTATAGCTGCTTGAGCAGTTGCAGTTACACCATATGCCGCAGTTCTTGCAATACTTGCAGTTGAAGGTGCTGAAGTACCTGCAGCACCTATAAAATTTAATGCACCCCATGGTAACGGCATTGGAGCTAAAGATGGTGAAACATTAGCATTTTCAAATTTTCTCTTTACGGTACCTCTAGCTTGTTGTATTGCATAGCCTACACCTATTATGGCACTAACTAAAGAAGTAATATTTCTTAACAGTTTTGCTTTTGGATGTCTTTCCGCTTGTATAAATTTTCCTGTTGCATCTCCAAAAACACTACCATAAATCCTTGCCTCATATGCATTTAATACAGGTCTTTTAAACATTAAATCTGGTGAGTGAAATGTAAATACATCTTTCTTATATCCACTTAATGGAGGAAATTCACTTTTACTTGAATTAAAACTAGCCTCACATCCATCAGTTCTAGGAACTCTTTCTGCAATTGCAGATTGACTAGCTCCAAATAAAAGTTGGAATCCTGAAGCAGCTGGATTACCAACCAATTGAGCTAAGTTTATAGCTCCTCCTGTACCATCATGAAAATAAACATCCGATCTTAAATCATTATATGGATAGTTTGGGTATAAACCTATTGCACCACCAGGGTTAAAATATTCAGGTATATCATAATTTCTTACATTACGGAATATACCTTTAGCTAAAATTGATTTGTTACCTTCTCTACTACCTCTTAAAATTTCATATCCAACAATATTTTCTATGTATGTCCCATCATTATATCTAGGACGCATTATATTTGTAAACTTTACACCTAAAACTCTAATTTTATCATTGCCATTATTATAAAGTTTTAATTTTGGATCTAGTTCTTCTGTAGGCATTTTATGATGCCTTATATGTTTACCACATAAAAATGTCCATATATCAGGTCTATCTGAAGGATATTTTTCTGTAGACTCCCAATAACCCATTCTTCCTTCAGCTACAATTGTACCACCATCAATACCAGGAGATGATGCTTGACTTTCTATGGTAGCTGTGTTATAAACTTGAAAGTTCATTTCATCAGCACTCAAAGAATTATTTTGAGAAGTAGCTAAGTCAGTTACAGCTCCTTGAATTGGATCACCATATTGATCAAACTCTCCTTGAGTAAATGGTAGTCTACCAGGTATATGATATGATTTTGATTTTTCACCCGTATTATAAATCCATCTTATAAAAAACGCATACTGCTCATCTCTAAGAAAACCATATTGATGAGTCTCTTTATAGTATAGTTTTCTATCATATTCTGTAGAAACCCAATGTGATTTAATTTGATTTGCTAATGGTTGATAATTAAAATCAAATTGTTCTGTTGGCCCTGATCTAATTAAATAGTCATTAACCACATACATAGAATCAGATTTTTCATATGCAGGTGTCCTTAAGAATAATAAATTAAAAGGTATACTTACTAGTTGAGGGTCTATAAAATCAATACTTATAGTTGTAACGTTTGTATCATATACTCCAATTCTTTTTGCAACTTTTTGTCCTTGATTGTCTGATAATATTACAAGTTCATAGTCATCAAAATCATTATCTATATTTGAAATAGTAACATCTAATGATCCAGCATTACCTTCATGATTAAATAAAGTTTGTATGTTTGATATACCTATATAATCTCCAACTCTTACTCCATTTAAATTATAAGCAATATAAGCTTGATATGCTCCATTTCTAAGCATACCTCCATCTTGTGCACTATTAAGTTCAACACATGGAGTGTTTAGTAAAGGAGCAAGTCTAATTTTTTCACAATCTAATTGTAAAGGTTCAATATTTTCATATACTTCACAAGGATCATTTACTGCACTAACTAATTTTTGTTTCCAAGGTATATCATCTAAATTTATACTTCTTGATGGATTTAAACCATCATCAAAATAAACTTGCCATGAACAATCAAAATTTTCTTTAGACGCTCCTGTAATTAAAAATTGTCTATTAAAATTTAAACATGGATCATCTATCAGTTTTGTATATTCACATTTACTATCATCAAAAATACCTATTGCAGAACTAGTATCATCTGTTGAAAATATTATCCATTCGTCACTATATTTATGAATACCACCTATTATAGTATATGGAACATCCGCGCAATGCAAGTTAGCAGGCTCATTACCTAACATGCCTATATCACCATCTACTGAATTGTTTGCAGCATTCCTTGCATGAGACCACATTTCTTTTGGTTCAAAACTTGGATTTACATCCTTGTTCATTCCTTTAGTAAATGAATTTGTTTCTATAGATGAAGTATTACTTGTAATATTTTTCTTCTTAGCCATGTTTTAAAATATTATGAGTATGATGGGTATGGGCTACTTTTAAACATATCATAGTAGTTATGATATTGTGCTCTTCTATTTAATAACCAAACATCATAGAGCTCTTTAAAGTCTGGAGTATTAACAAAACTTAATGCATTATTTCTTGACGCTCTTAAACGTCCTTCTATTAAATTTAATTGATTAACTACGTTTTCACCAGCAAATACCATATTTTCTAGTATTCTCTGTTTTAAAGCATATTCATAGTATTCATTACAATAAGGATGATCAAGAACTAAAAGATTACCTTCTAAATCTTCCATTGCACCTTGATAGCTTATATAAACTTTACCAGTTGTAAAGCTAGTTAGCATAAAACCATCTCTTATTTCTGCTATATCTGGAGACTGAACATTTATATTAGGGCAATCACAAACAAATTTATTTACATTTTCAATTCTTAAAGGATAAAATGATTTAAATACTCTATAGTTTCCTCCTCCAATTCTTTGAACAAGTTGATGTTCATTTTTATCATCACATGTTTTAATAACACATACATCTCTACATTCAGGATCTTCACATGGGCCTGACTCACCTGGAGCAGGTACATAGGGTACAGGATTATCTGTTTCAACATGTGTACCGGATGGCATTGTATTAGATACTGTATGTTCACCACATCTATAAGCAAAATTTAAATATGCAAAATCATGAGGTAATCTTACTTTTCCATGTTCTATTTCTAATACAATCTCTTTTGTTCTATGTATTCTTAAACCTAAATCATAGTTAACTCTAGTTGCTACCTTAATTAATTGTTGAGGTTCAATCATACCTTCTAATGCATAATTAGAAAAATCAATACTAACATCTTCTAGTAATTGATTAAAAGTTCTATATTTATGTGATACACTCATAACTTACCATTTTACTTTATTAGCCCAATATGCAGCTGACATTTTTCCTTTAGCTATATTTTTAGCATGTCTTGCTTTAAAAGAATCAGATCTTTTTGTTTTTGTTCTATCTCCTCTTACACCCTGTTGACCAAACCTTATAGTTTTAACTTTATCACCAACTTTAGCTACAACAACATGTGACTTAGTTTTATGATTAGGAGTACGCTTAGGTTTATTATATCCCGATACACCTGCTTTTGTTAACCTACTATCTTTCTTTTTAGCCATTATTTTTTCTTTTTGGTTGTTCTTCTTTTTTTAGCACCTGTTCTGTTAGTGCCTTCATGAAGACCGTGTTTTGCATGTTGTTTACCAGCTTTTGTAGCTGCTCTTTTTTTTCTATTTGCAGCAGCTAATTTCTTTTTTCCTTTTTTAGTACTTTTTAATTTAGATATAGTTTTTGAAGGAGCATAAACTTCTCCTGTTTCAGAACTTTTTTTACCTGAAGCAGTTCTCCATTTCTGTTTAGTCCACCTATCTAAACTTTTTTGTTGCTTTGTTTTGGCCATTATTTTTTATGTACTTTTTGAACATTAAAACTTGCATATAAACTTGCACCTCTATGCGGTACAAATTTACCTGTATGTTTCATTAATCTTGGTGCTCTTGTACCGTTTTTCATCCAATGAAAACCTGCAGGAGCTTTTACTCTTTTTGTTGCCATTATTTTTTCTTTTTTGATTTATATCCTCCACCAGCTGCTTTATAACGTTTAGCAAGCATTTGTGCTTTACGTGCTGACCACTGCCCTGGTCTACCACCTTTACTACCAGCTTTGATTGAATTAAATAATCTTTTACGCATTCCAGGTTTAGTATAATTACCTGATGAGTTTACAGTACTTTTTTTCTTTTTTGCTGCCATAACGTTATCTTTGAATATCTACTTTATTATCACCATCAACTACAGGTATCTTAACTGTAATCATCATAGCATTTATAACTTGTGTTTCTATTTCTGCAAATAAAGCTTCTGGTATATATATTTCTTGTTCATATCTAGGAACGCATTGTTCTTCTTCATCACAAAGCCACATACCTAAATCATCATCAAATACACCTTCTACTTTTATAGCATCCCAATCTATATTAGGCATATAAAGATAACCATCAAGAAACCAAAAGTATCTTGTAGTATTATACTTAAAAGAAGTGGTTTTAGTCATTGAAGTATATGTACCAGGTTGAGTTGCCTGTAATTCTATAGATCCATCAATAGAACTTACTGTTCTAATTAATGGACCCCAATAACCTTCTATAAATTCTGGCAATCTTTTTTTAGTTCTTTTTATGGTACATCCGCTTTCTATACCAGAACAATGAGCTTCTACTTTATCTACGTCTATTAATTCTACATATGGTAAAGACTTCCATACAGCATTAAACTTCATAAGTTTATTTGCACTGTCTTGTCTTCTCATTAATAATTGTGCATACTTAGTTATAAGACTGTATACATACCTATCAGTAACAAATGCATCTTGCACTTCTGCTTTTACTTGTCCTCTGATTCTTGATATAACTTCACCTACTGTTGCCATAATATTTAATCTTCAAATTCATTATAAATACTAAGTTTATCTTTATCTATTTTTTTATTATACAAATGGGCTACTTTATATTTATTCTTCATAAATACGTATTTTTGCCAATTTTTTGGATATTCTTTTGCAACTGTTCTTTTAAAATCTCTTATTGCTGTAAATGTCCATAGTTCTCTATTTTTAAATCTATATTTAGTTGACCAATTTGTATAAAATATTTTTCCTATATTACCATCAGTTTCCCAGTTTTTATTTTGTAAAACTTTTCCATACTGTTTAGATAATGCATAATTAGTATTTATGTTATTACTTGGTTTACATGTGCCTATAAATAAATAACCTAAAGAATCAGGTAATTCAACTCCGTCTCTATATTTAATTACACCTTCCCATAATTTTTTATTATAGATCTTTACAATACTTTTTAATTTATTATTATCTATATTTTTATAAGCCGGATATTTTTCCTTAAACTCATTAATTAAGTCAGAATTTAATAACCCTAGTTTCTTTTCTCTATATCTAGGTGCATTTAAATCTGGCTTCTTAAAATTATTTATCATAGCTACATTTATAATTTACAAAAAAAACATCACTTATAAAAGTTAAATTGATAATGTTTATCATGGGGAAAAAGTTAATTCACAAATATTACCTTTTATAGGATCTTGAAGTTCTAGTTTTCCTGATCTTTTATTTCCAACAAACTTATTATGTGTATGCCAATAATCTGATCTTGAAAGACTTGGTAAAGTTTTATGTATAAAACCTGTATTTTCATTGGCAGTTATATATTCAACTCTTTTATTACTATGAAAATGTCCAGTAAATAATGTCCTATTTTTAGACTTTCCCCATTTCATAGGAAACTCAGTTGCATAAACTAAAGGTGTATTTTTCTTATTAACGTCTCCATGTTCAAAAGCATTAAAATTTTCACCATATGTATGAACTTTTCTTTCTCCATATTCTACATCCCATTCTATCTTGTCACTTTTAATTGTTTTAGATAATGCATGTGCAAGATGAAATGATGATAATCTATCATGATTACCTGGAATATAAACTACAGTAAGTTTTTCACAATATTCATTAAGATAATTTATAGACCAATGTATTGCATCAAATGCTTGAATATAGGCTTCCGGAGCGGTAGAGCTGTTATCAACAAAAGTACCACTTGTTGTTGTACCATTAAATGTGTCCATATTAATAAGATCACCACCAACAACATAAAATAAATTTTCTATGTAGTGAGATGCCGAAGCTCTTGTAATAAGACTTATAATAGTATCTTCAAAATCTTTATCTATTGTATAATTACCTTCTTTACCAAAATGTATATCTTGCAATGATAATACACCGCAAACTTTTATTTTATCATTTGAGTATAGTTTTACTTTAGGTAGTTTATAACTTTTAGGTTTCCATTTATCAATTAACTCTTGGATTAGAGTTTCATTATCAAATCTTTTCCTTGTCACTAATGCAGAAACTCTCCAATGATCTCCCATTTGTTTATTCCAATAACTGGAAAGCTTCCAAATATTTGTATCAATTTTTAAAAGTTTTATTATCTCATCTGCACTTTTTGGTTCTTTATCTGTTTTAGCTTGAAATCTTGCTTCTCCAGCTTCTATGTTTACAGCTTGTGTATAATCACCGTCTTCTTCTAATTTTTGAATTTCTCTTTTTCTACCGGCTTCATCTCTTAATTCTTTTCTTATCTCTAGCCATTTTTCAACTGATATACCACATCTTTTAGCTGAAATTTCAGGAGATTTTTTTTGTTTTAGTGACTCCTCCACTAATTGTTTTAGACTCTTCATGGATAATTTTATTTATCGGGACACGTAATATACAAAAATATTTTAACAATTTTTTTAGTAAAAATAAAAAAGGGAGCTCTAGATTACTAAAGCTCCCCCAACGTTTGTGATAGAAAACCAACAAACCATCACTTGTTGTTATATTATTTAAGTGTTGTAAATTTTACTGCAACACTTGTACATTCCGCGCCTGTAGTACTACTAGCAACTATTCTTACAGAATATTCATGCAATGGATACAAACCTGTTAATACTTCTTGAAATTCAGATTCTACAGCATTACCATAAATCTGATACTGAGTTTCACCCGCTGTAATATCTAATATTTGAACTTGGAAACCACCTGCATTCTGAACAGCATATTGTGACCAAACTAACCTTGCAGATTCAGCTCCAATTTCAATAACATTCAATCCTAAAGGAGCATGAAATTGATCTGTATACGCACAATCATTTCCTGATACAGCTATTTGTACTAACTTCTGCATGGTAACTAGCATATTCTCACCTTTTTCAACAGTAATACATTGACTGTTTACAGATGTACTATTTATTAAATTTTGTACTGTTGCTTTTTGTTCTTCAAGAATATTTATTTGCACTGTATTAGCATCAATTTGATCTGTTAAAGTTTGGATCTCTATTAATAATTCTTCACATGTTGCCATTTTTATTTCATTTATTAATTTATATTATGCTGCTCCACATTGTTTGTTATATACTGCTTGCACTTCTTGTAAATTTGCTATAAGCTCTTTTATTTCTGAAGTAATTGTTTCTATTTGTGAATCAATTTCTTCTATTTGTTTTTCATATTGTGCAATTAATACTTCACCATAACAAAAAGTATAAGTTTCTCCACAGTGTATTACACATTCTTCACATATAACTTCTGAACATTGTGTACCTTGTGAACACTCTGTATATGAACATGGTGTGTTTAAAGCACTATCTTGACATCCGCAAGGTTTATTATTACATTTTGAACAATTACAACTCATTTTAATTTATTTTAATTTATTTTATCCTGGGCAAGCATTTTCAGGTAAACCACATGTTGTATAACCTAATGCATTTAATAATCTTGTTGTCACTGGATTATCTGTATTTCCTGCACTTCTTAGTTGAGCCAAATAATTATTTAAGTGATACACAACTCTTCCGTTTCCAGACATACTTTTATATAAACCTTCTATTTGCGTACCATCATTAGTTGCAGCACCAAAATATGGATTTGCACCTTGAGCAACACCAGTTAGTAAAAAACCTGTAACATCAGTAGATGTCTGTACTCCATAATTAGCTGCAGAAATCATATTACCCGCATAAGCCGCTAAACCTTGCAATATAAATGCTTGATCTTTACTAGAACCTGCACCACCAAGATTTGGATTTGTTACTGGATCATAATTAGCTAAACTAACAACATGATGAACTATTCCTTGAGTATATTCTATTTGAGCTAGTGGTAATCCACCTGCTACTACATTTTGAGCCCATTGACTAACTTGTGTTCCTGCACATACATCATGTAAAGTTTCATAATCTTCTTTATATTTTGCAGTTGGTTGAGAATCATTTGCAGGACCATTAAATCCAGAAGCCAATGTATCTGCATGATATGCACCTTGTGTTGCATTTGCAGTAAGAACAATTACAGCTGCATAATCCACAGTAGCTTGTACATTTGGTCCTTGTGTAGCTGGAGCAGGTACACCCCAATTACCAGGTACTGTAGCTACAGTATCCCATGCAGGATTATGTGCATAACTTTGACCTTCATCTCTTATTCCTCTATGATATCTTAAATATCTACCATCTGTTGTAGGTAATACATACCAGTTAGCTGGGTTTATTGATCCTATTCCAGCAGGAGGGTTTCCACAAGCATTTTTTAGACGTACAATCATTGTATTAATCTGATTTTGCAAAGTTGCTAGAGAACCATATAAATTATCATTAAATGATTCTGTATCAATAAATACAAAAACAGGGACATCTTGACATTCTAAGTTTGTATCTGGATGTTGTAATTGCAATGGTACAGTATAAGTATTACCGTAACTTGCATTATAACATGCGGCACTTCCTGCCGGAGAAACTTCTAAATCAAATGTAACACCAAATGTATCTGTTCCATCAGATGTATATATAAACTCATTACCCGGATTAGTTGGGTCTAAAGTTTGAGTTTTTACAAGTTGTCCAAATGCAGGTCCACTATTTATAGATACAGTTGGACCACCTTGACCTAAAATATAAGGAACTGTAAATCTAAGTATAGATCCAGACTCAGTACATCCAAGTAAATTTAAATCATCTATAAGTAAAAATGATGGACATTCACATGATACTAAAATTCTTTTAATTACATATTTTTGTGTAGATGCAGCTGTATTAGGATTTCTTTCCCATAAAGCATAAAGGTATTTTTTTACATTTTGTACTACATATTCTCCTAAATAAAACCAGTATGAATCCGTTGTTGAACCCAGATATGACTGACCATTACTCTCTAAAGCATGCTTTGATACTAACTGACCGGCAGGAGTTATAGATGCAGTATCATAAAATGCAGAACCTAGTGAGGAATCTGTATTTATATTTTGTCTTCCCATTTGATCTGCTATTACAGTTATAACTTTTGTAGCATAATCATATCTTAAAATTAAAGGAGAAGATAAAAGGTTATCTGGTAAAACCAAAGTGTTTAGAACTTCAAGTTTTAAATATGTTGATTCCATATTAGAACCTAATGCAGTTATTTCTGAATAATTAGTATCATCTGCTGCTCCAGAATTATATGTTAATGTTTTAGATAATAATCCTGCATTATTAGGGTCGTTTGCATCATCAGATATAAGAGTAGGATTCTGCCAATTTCTGCCATTTTCACTTACAGATACTTTTACTTCCATGCCTGCAACACTATCATAATAAATACCATTAAGAACTTTATAAATAGCTGAAATTCCTATAGCATTAATATTTTCCCATGAACCAGCTCCTGAAGAAGCATTAAATTCTACAGAGCTCATTGGGGATGATGGAATTAACTGCATTGACAGTGGACGAACATTATCTGCATTTGCTGTAGCAGTATCATTACTAGTAATTTCTTGATATATATCAGTACCTACAAAAGTAGGATTTCCATTACCATCATCAGAACTTCTAATAAAAAGTCTATTGTTTTGATTACCACCGTCTTCTGTAATTATACCACCTGCATATATTAAATTACCACTACCCGCTTGTTGATTATATGATGCAATATTTTCTGATACATCATTACATAAAGCACCTTGACCTTGAATTTGAGCTTCATCACAATCACTATATGGAGCTGATCCAGTACCACTTGCTTTTAACTGAACTTTATAAGGTATACCTGCTGTTAATCCTCCTATGGTTATTGAATTTGCACCAAGTGTTGGTGTGTAAGTTTGTGTACTAACTATTGCACCAGTTTGCATATTTATTAATACAATCTGGTAATTAAAGTTAGGTGAACTTGCCGTATGATTAAAACCAACAACAGCATCTCCGCCAGCTGAAGCAATTACACTAAAGTTTGATGGACAATATACATTAGACGCTGTTACAGCTGTTTTAACTACTTCACAGTTTGAGCTTGCATCTGAAGCTTCTACTCTAGCAGTAACTGTAACAGTTAATGGAACCCCACTTACATCTAAAGTACCAAGCGGTGCTATATTAAATGTAGCATTATTAAGAAAGGAGTTTACAAAATTAAAATTTGAATTAATTTGATTAACACCATCAGTAACAACGTAACTTGAACCATTATCAACAAAATTTGCTGGTAATTGTGAACCTACAAGACTCACATCAATAGATAAAACAGTACCATTAGGATCAGTATTAACTTGAGGGTTTATAAATAAATCAAAACCGTCACAGGAAGCAGTATCACAACAATTATTTTGGATATTAGTTATTGCAGTATGCATATCACATATTGCAATCCATTGATTTTGATTTATTTGAGCTAACGTTGAGGCATTACTTTGCCATCCTGGAATAGAACCGTAATTACCCGCTGTACCTGATAATACTGAAGTTGTACCAGTTATACATTGAGCAGATATTGCACTATTTATTTGTTGTACAGTTCCAACTACAGATTTATAACTACAAAAATCTTGTTCTAAAGCAGATAACAATGTAGAAGTTGGAACAAGTGTTCCTTGACCTTGACCATCTACAAATAAACATGAAGATAATATATCTGGATCAGAACTACCTGCTGGTGTACATGGAAGTACACATGCTTCTAAAATATCAACTCTTGTTTCAAGATTTAAAATATTTTGATTTAATAAACTTATGCTTGCTATATTATCACATATTTTATTACCAATTAATGTTGCCCACTCATATACCGGAAGTTGAACAACTAAATCACCTAAAGGATCTGCATATTGTAAACATGTGGGAAGGGGTAAATCAGGAATAGTTCCACCACCACCAGATTGGTTACAAATATGATCAACAATTGCTTGAATTGTTTGAGTTAATGTTTCTGGAGTAGCTTCAGGTTGGATACATTTTAAATCTAAACCACTTAAATCTGGCTCACAACATGCCGCTTCTGCTAAATCACATATTTCTTTTGCAAGTCTTGCAATAACGTCACTTACTGTATCACCTGTACATAAATCAATACAGTCTAAATTAGGACCTTGCCATACAACACAATTAGATGAAATTGGTGAACAAGGTGATGTATTTCCGTTAACTGGTATCATAAATAAATTTTTATTTTGCTATTTCATTGTGTGTACAATATAATATACAATTTTTTTAATAATCTAACAAGTAGTATTTCAATTACATGTTATAAGTTTACTTTTAAATTCTTCTTTGTTTTCATATGATTTACTTTTTAAATCTTGCCAATCACATAAATATTTTTTTATAGTAGCAGATTGAGTATCTTGATAACAACATTTTGATATACCAAATCTATCTGCTTTAAAGTCTTTATATATTGCATCAGCAAAAACTCTTTCTGTTTCTATTTTTTTTACTAAATCAATTTCTTCTGATGCCATTTTTTCTTGCTATTTGGATATTTTTACTCAAACTACTATTAAATCCTGTCTTTTTATTTTTACTATTATACTTTGTTAAACATGTTTTATGAACTAAAGAACCATCTGCTGCAGTTGTTTTTTGACATCCACAAGAAAAGCCTTTACTACATTCTTTACATTTACTCATTTTTGTTGGTTTTTAAATATTAACATCCTTTTGTTAAACAAGTTAATTTATTTAATTTTTTTAATGCGTAATTATATAAATCCATACCTTTTGATGGTGAATTACAATATTCAACATTTGCTACTGCAGCATCAATTAATGTCTTTATAAAATGCATTTTATCTAATAATTCTTTTTTAGTAAGATCAGGTTCACAAGGATGTACATCAATATTACATAAAACATCATAATAAATGCACATAATTTTACAAATTCTTAGAGTATTGTATTCTACATATACTTTATCATTTGGTGAAACACTGTATTTTACTATATATACACCATCAGGTAATGAAACATTTTTTGTACCGCAATCTTGTGTTTGGTATTTTAAATCACATCCATTTAAATGTAAACTAAAATTTGTAGTAGTAGGTTCTATTAGTACAGGAGCATTAAATCCTGGTACTGTAATTAAAATTTCAGGACAATCAACAGGTATCAATGAAGAGTATTGACTAGTGTCTAAAATTGACAGAACATCACAGTTTGCTGTCTTGGGAATTTCTAAACTTAAGATATGTTTATCAGCCATGGAATATGGGTTATATTATATTACAATTATAATATACAAAAAAAACTAGGTATAAAAAAGAAAAGGTGGACAAAATCCACCTCTTCTATAATTTATGATATTTGAGAATTCTTATTACTTTTCTTCTTCTTTACCACCTGCGCATAAAAATCTTTCAATTTCTACACCTGTACCTAGTTCATTTAGAATTTCTTCTAGATTCTGAAAATTTGCTTCCAAAAAGGCATCTCCATCAGTTCCTTGTACAACAAAGAAATTGTATATGTATTGATCATTATCAAATACTCCTGTTGGGTTATTAAACCTTGGAACAGAATGTTGAAGAGTATATACTTTGTATAAAGCATTTCTATCAACTGCATTGATAATATCAGAGCTATGCTCAATTTCTCTCATTCTAGAAGAATCTTTAGCACCTTGACTTAATGGATTTTGTCCATATCTTTCAGTCATTACTAATTCTCTAAGAACTGTTTCACCTGATGTAGTAGCCATTCTTCCTGGTGTTCCAACAAAAACTCCACAATCATTACATGGATCTCCTGTTTCATCAAGAACTGACATTATAATAGAAATTGGCTCTAATTCATAGTGATCTCTAGTATCAAAAGAACAGTTACCAAATTTAGTATCTACATATCCACTTACTACTTTTAATGTAGCAGTCATTGCAGCATCAGTTTCTGGAGAAGTAGTAGGAGTATAAGTTCCATCTAAAACTTCAGCAATTGTAAATATTGCACCACCTGGGTTAGCTGTTGTAACAACAACAATTCCACCAGCTGGATCTTCTTTTACAAAAGGAGAAATTAATGGATCTCTAAGTAACATATCAGCAGCCTTAGCTAATGCAACAGCTGGATCTAGATATTCTTGTTCTGATCCTGGAGTTCCATCACCTGGATCACAACATAAAGAAGGAACATCTCCTGCAGCAGCATCACCTGAGCTATCACCAATTGCATAAGCATTATGATTTAAAAATCTTAAAGCTGGAGATCCTTTGACATCCATTCTTAAGAATAAATTTTCACCACATGGTGCGCATTTGTTACCTACACTAATTTGTGCACTTGGTAAAGCACCTTCATCAATATCTATAACTCTTAAACCTGTAATGTATCTTGCATTAATACCTTTAGTTTTAGATGTTTCAGTGTAACCACCATGACCTGGGTTATTACCAATTCTATCTTTTGTAGTTGAGTTAATATCAGCACCTGGTTCAAGATGCAAAGAACCTACGGCAAAATAACCTGGGCCTTTTTGCTTAAAAGCTTCTTGAGGATTAGTTGCAATCCAATCTTTTGAATAGATTCCAATTTGTCCAGCTTCTAATTTTTGAGTTGCGACTTCTTCAGAGCCCTGTGTTACAAGGAAACTCTTTTTAAACGCATGATTAAAATATGACATAATAATTTGTTTTTTTTGTTAATAAATAAAAGTTGTACTATTCATTTGTATAATACATATATAATATACAAATATTTTTAATATATACAAAAATTAATTTGATCTTTCTGCAGCTTGCTGATCTCTTTGAGACTGAGCAAATTCACTATAGTCACCTGCAAGTATAGCTGCTGTTTCATCAATTATCAATTCTATAACATCATCCTTAAAATCAGATTCAACATCCACTGGAGGAATTATACCTGTATAAGGATTAGCAATTCCAGCAAATTCTATATAAGTTGGTCTTTTATAGTATGTTAAAATTGGTTTTACAATTGTAAAATCTTTGTTTTTATATATTCTAATTTTGTTATCTAATATTGTACAAAAAGTTTCAGCCCAAGTAAAATCAGGTCTTTTAAGAGGATCTCTCATAATAAGATTAACGTTTGCTTCTTCTGATAAGTATACTGTCATAACTCTAGGTTCTGGACAGCATTCATCTTTTGCATGTGCAGTTACTCTTTTAAATTCAAGATATTCATCAACTGGAAAATTTGTGGTTTCAAAATAATTATCTTCTTGAATACCGTTTAATTCTAATTCTCTAAGAAGTGTTTGCATATCATCAATTCTTCTTTTAGAATATTCATCACCTTCCTTATAAATGTTTCCTCCATGAAGTTGCCTCCTTGACCATTCAACTTGTGCTTTATTGAAAGCTTCAACTATTTGCCAAGTTTCAATATTATCATAGTCATTACTAGCTAACTTATTTAACCTTTGTTTTACTTTTAATTGTACAGTTTGATTATTCATATCTTATGACCAGTATGGTTCAACTTTTTTCATTATTGAATTTAAAGTTTCTTCATGTTCTGGGTTTTTTAAAAATGTTAAAACTTCTGCTGGTCTTTTTCCTAATTTTATTGCACTATCAAGTGTTTCAATCCATCCACTTTGTTTTGGTGTAATAAATCTATAAAACATTGCATCTTTTATAAGAGCTCTTATTTTTAAATCTTCCATATCTGATTTACAAGCTTCTATAAAAGATTCTGCACATCTCTTTTTATTTGATTCACCGCCTTCACCATTTATAAATAAATCCATATTTTCATATAAAATATCTACTGGAGTACCTTTAGTATATTGTGTACTATCAATATCAACAACTTTAGCAACATAAAATAATTTATTATTATTTTTATCATATAGATTTTCTAGTTTAGATAAAGCCTTATTTTTTAACTTTTTATATTCAGTTCTTGTTGATACAGTTTCCTCTAATTGATCAAGATAAAATTTCTGTGGATTTGGATTTTTTTGTAAATCTTTAAATGATTTTGCAACAATAGAAAAACCACCTGCTTTTATTGCATAAAGTTTAATTAAATCATAAGGATCTTTAACAGGATCTAAAAATACAGGTTCATTACCACATCTAATACTAATCTTAGACCAAAACTTATGATTATCAGGTTTTAATAATGTAAGCTTATTCCAAAATTCTTTATCTTCAGGATCAACTATATTAGCTGCTAATTCTGCTTCTAATTGTGAAACAGCTTTTCTAATTGCTTTTACAGCTATTTCTTTTTCACCTGGAGGTAATAGTTTAATTTCAGGAGCAAATTCATTTAGACCAGTTACGTATCTTTTTACTCCATTCATTTCTAAACATGCTAAATTCTCTTCATGCCATACTCCATCGTGCAAAGCCATTCCATAATTTTCTAATCCCATATTTTGTCTATCAGAATTAAAATAAGGACGTATTGCTAAGGTACTGTCTTTTCCTTGCTGGTATTTTTCTACTATCGTGTAATCTTCTATTGTGCTTTTCATTTTTATTTGGTTTTTAAATTATTAATTTAACTCAAAAGTACATAATTATGTACATTTATTATATTAATATTTCTATTAGTAAGTTTTACCTTACTAATAAGTTATTTGAGTTAACTGGGTTCCCCTGAATTTTATTGCATAACGTCATCAAAAGTAACATATGTTTGAAGAACAGTAGACATAGCTGCATCTAATTGCACTTCACTCAATCCTATTTTGTTATAATAGGCCGCTGAATAATTAATAACACAATCTCTAATGTCTTGAGCTTTTTGCGTTAAATTCTCAACACCTACTTTAAGTTCAGAAATAGCATTTTGTCTTGAATTAATTCTTCCTTCAATACTATCCATCTGTTCTTGTAAAGAATTAAGATTAGCTTCATAAACTTCAAGCAATTTTTGTAAAGAATCTATTGTAGCATTTATTGCTGCAAGTTCTGCTTGACCTTCACTTATTTTACTTTCTACTTCAGCAAGTTGTTGTTTTAATGCTTCAGCTTCTTTAATTAAAACAGCACATGTCTCATCTGGTTCAGCTTGTTCTGCACAACCTGCTTTTTCTTGAGCAGATTTGTTTTCAGCTATATCTTCTTCCAATGATGCTTTATCAAAAGTATTATCTTGTAACTGTTGTTCTATTTCACTTTTTTGTTCTTGTGCATTTTTCAATTCAGCTTGCGTTGTATCTACAGCTTCAGCCGCTTGTTTAAATTGATCTACAATAGCATCTCTTTCTTTTTCAAGAACTGGTAGTGAATCATTTAAAGATATTTGTTGTGTTTTAGCATCAGCCGCATCAACCAATGCTTTACCAAACTCATATAGCTCTGATCCTAGTGTAACACTTATGTTTGTATTTAAAAGTAAAGCAGGTCCTGTAAAACCTTCAGTACCACATAAGTCAGCATTTGAAGAACCTAAAGTCTCTAAGCACTCATTTTCTTCACCACAAAATACAGGAATAGCAATGTTATATTGAAATCCTGGTTTTGCACCACTTGCTACTGCATGATCTGGAGAAACAAAAAGTGGAACATTCATTGCACCGCCACTAATGTTATTCACATTTTGTAGTCTTGCTGGTGCAGCTTGACCACCTGATTTTAAAGACCCAATTCCTGGATTTCCCTGATTTACACCACCATATTGTCTAAAGACTCTATGTGCAAGTGCATTATATTTTGGATTTTTAGGCATAATTTCTAAGTTTTAAATATTAATAAAAAAAGGGGAGAAGTTAATCTCCCCTAATTAAGATTTGTTAGAATGATCCTCCAGTAACTGGATTTCTCATTACAATTTTTAAAACTTTAGTTGGATCTTTCACCCATATAGCAGGCATGGTTTGTGTCATCATAACACGGTATCCATTAAAGTTGCCTGATGATGCAAATCCTTGAGTTCTTCCCATGTAGTCCATAGTACCATTTTGGTAGAACCATTTCAATGCATTATCCCATGATAACTTCAATAAGAAAATGTTGTCATTTCCTTCATCGGTTACATCAAAAATGATAAAGCTAAATGAGCTTAATGGTCTTCCATCAATTAATGGATTCTCAATATCATTTGTATGTAAGTTATCAAAAGCAGGGTTAAGTACAAACTTAACGTTAGCTAAGAAAGGAATAGTAAAGCTAGTATAAGCAAAACCGAAGTCTAAGTCCATTCCTTGCCCAGTAACTGCACCAATATCAGTTGCATTCTGAGTTAAACCTGAACCGTATACTTCATTAGCAATAGCTTTATTAATCATTTGCATACCACCAATACCTGTTTGAACAACAAGTTTTCTCTGTGGGTCTGGACCTTTAAATTCAACTTTACCTTGGTAAAAGTTATAAAGTTCAGACTTAAACATATCAAGAGAAAAAGATGATTTGTTATATACTCTTTTAAATGAGTTATCAAGCTGTGACCAAAGACCAACAGATAATCTGATATCATCTGGACCATCTTGCTTAATTCTACCACCTTTACCCCACATAAGGTAAGTCTCAATATCATTTGCAATTTTAGATAAATGAGCTGCTTCCATGTTTGTTAAGAATGTACGTGTTAACGTTCCACTTTCAAACGCATCTCTAGCACCTGATTTACCCATACTTCCTACTAAGTCTTCAATTGAAGATACAGAAGGATTATTAGGATCTTGGTCAAAATTTCTCCAGATCTCTGTTACAGGAACAGTACCATCTGCATTCATTCCACCTTTAATCATTAGATCAGCTCTAGAAGAGATTGAGTAATGTACGTGAGCTTCAGCACCACCAACATAGTTATAGAATTCTCTGAATCCAGAACCTGTTTCAATGTCACTAAATCTTTCACCATACTCACCTCTAGCAGAACCTTTTCTAAAGTATTTAGTTCCTTCTTTTAAGTATAAAGCTGCATCTAAAGTAGCTGCACTATTATTGTTTACTAACTGTACAGTATACACCCATCCGTCACCAGCTTGGATAATATCATCAGCAGTAATATACAATTCTAATCCATTGTATTTGTCATAGGTAATAATATCACCATGTCCAAATGCTCTTTTAGATAATTTAATTTTAAATGTTGTACCATCAATACCTAAGTTTTCACTTGGTTCAATGTTACAAACTACGAATGGTAAATCTTGAGCTACAGGTGTTTGCCATTTGTATTCACCTCTTGCATTATCTACCAAAATTGTATTCTTTCCACCAAATGAAGCCATTTGATATAGAGGCATTTCAACTTTTTGAGTCATTGCCCATAAATCAACAGGTCCCATGTCCATAGGCTCGGCAGAACCAAGCATATTAGTCAAGTGATAAGAATCAACATGAGAACTAGCCTTGTAGCTAGTATCTCTTAGGAATATTCCATTATTTAAAACTGGAGTTGCCATAATTGATTGTTTTTAGTTATTAATTGTTTATTTATTGTTTATATTTAATTGTTAATTAAATGCGTTTAAATATGTTTGTTGCTCTTGGTATCTTTCTTTTAGATGACTTAGAATTTTTTTCTTCTTGTTGAACACCTAAAGAACTTCCACCAGTATTTGTCTGTTCTGTTTTTAGTTTACGTACAGTTTTTTCTACAGCTCCTTGTGCACCTTTTTCCATAACCTTTGCCTTATATCCATTAGGATCAGACAGTAACCATAGTGCTTCTGATATCAATGTGTAATTTGGTTCTACAAATTGATATTTTTCTAATAGGTGACCTAATAAGTTAGTATTTTTTCCACTTACTGATGGATATGATGGTTGAACTAAACCATTATATAACATAGACTGTGTTTTTTTATCTAGTTTAATTTCACCTAACGTTCCTTCTTTTAAAGTTTCATAAACACTATGCATGTATTGTTTAGATGCATTTTCTTGTTGTGCTTTTCTCATTTCTTGTTCTTGCAATTTTCTAGCAACAACCTTTTCTTGCATCTTATCTAACTTAGGTTTAAACTTTGAAGCTTGTTTTTCAAGATTTCCTAAATCAGCCCAAACTTCAATTTCTTCTTTAATTTCTTCATCATTTCCAAAACCTGTAGCTTTTAGATATTCTGTAATAATTTTTACCTGGTCTCTTTCACTTTTAACATCTAATGCTCTACTTTCTTCAACACTTGCTAAAGTTGCAAATAGACCTTTCATATCCTGACCTCCATCAGCAACATATCTTGCTGCTATCTGTAATTCAGTTGGTAAACTTTCAAAGAACTGTCTTGGAGTTTCATTTCTAACTTGATTGGCTCTTTCCTCTAAGTTAGCTTCTATTAACTCTTCAAAATCTTTTGCTGAGTATTCATCAAGAGGTTTGTCATCATCAAAAGGAACAATTTTGTCCTCTTTTATAAGTTTAGTAAAAACATCAGATATTCCACTAATAGTTTTTCTTCCTCTTTTAGGTTTATCCTCTTGTTCTTGTTGAGGTTCCTCATTTAATGCTTCAAATACTTCATTTACTGCTTCTGTAGTTTCAGTTTTTGCTTCTTTTACATCTTCAGCAGCTTCTGTAACATCTGTAACTTCTTCAGATACTACTTTAGTTTCTTCTGTGGTTTTTTCTTCAGTAGGTTCAGTAAATGTAAAATCTACTTTATCCTGTCTACTAAACATATTTGGTTTCTTTTCTGATTCATCTGGTACTGTTATGCTACTAGCATCTGCTCCAAATATTTCATCAATATCAATGTTTACTGTTTCTACTTTTGTATCCACGGTTGCGTTTTCTGTACTCATAATATTTAGTTGGTTTTTATTGTTAAACAATGTTTACATATACAATATAAAAAATCTTTTCTAAATTAAACTTATTTAATTTTAATTAAAAAATCTTTTTGTGCAGTATATAGCTATAATTCTAAAGGGTTATTTCTTTTTATCTTTTTTATCCTTTGGAACATCATATTTATTCTTATTTTCTCTTGCTATTTCTAAGTTTTTATTAGCTACATCTCTTTGTGCTGAAATCTTTTCTCTTTCAATTTGCATTTTATCCTTGTCTAAAGAGCTTTTTATAGCAAACTGATCTCTTTTCATATTCATTTGATCTTGATACTGTTCACCTTTTTGAATTTTCTCAAGGCTATCCATATAATCAGATTGTTTATTTTCATTAATATCTGATTGTGCTCCATATCCAGCAGCTCTAATTTCTGCAACAGTTATTTTATTTTGTCTTTCTTTATCAGCTTCTGCAGCTTCTGCTTGAATTCTTGCTTGCTCTTGCTGCTGTTGTGCTTGAAGTTGCTGCTGTTGCATTTGCTCTTGCTGTTGCATTTGCTGCTGTCTTTGCATTTCTTGTTTACCTTCAGCATCTTTGAGAATATCACTAACTTCAGCTATTGATTCTGCTTTTATAATATTACCTAAGTCATAAATACTAGCACCTGTTGTATTATTTGTAAGTGCCATTTGTTTTAACTGATCTAAAATAGCTCTATGATTTGTTCTAGTTGTTGCAAATACATTAAAATCTCTAAGTAGTAAGTCTGTACCATTTATAGTAAAGTTTACCTTTTCAGCTTCAGATGATATATATTGCAATCTTACACTTGGATTTGTACTATAATAAAACTGTGCTAGATCTGTTCTCATCTGGTGAACTCTGGGCATTAAATTATCTGAGTGATTATTAAAATAAGTTTCTGTTTGTGCATATGACTGATTCATTGCCTGAACAACTCCTGTAGCTGTTTGCTGTGCTACCGGTGCTCCAAGTCTTTGTGGATTTACACCTATTGCATCAAAAGCTTGTTGTTTAAAGTAATTAGCAAGTTGTATTCTTGACATTAATCTACCACTCTGCTCCATATTAAGAGTTTGATAGTGATTAAAATTAGTAGCATTTTCAGTATTAGTAATAGAAGTATCTAGAGGTAGCATTTGAAAGTCTTTCATTGCTACATAAGCTTTAGCATAATTTGATTTACCCCAATCTTCACCCATTGAGTGACGTGGTAATGCATTTTGATCAAACATAATTACTGTACCTAACTCATCAACTAATATATCAGCTATTTGATTATTAACCATATTGTATCCAACTTGATAAGCTTTCATTAAATCAACTAATGATGTTGATTTAGTATTTCTATCTGAAAACACTCTGCCTTCTACAGGTAATTTGCAACCATATAAGTTATTATCTCCTTTAAATTGGAAAGGAACTCTTCCGGGTACTGTTCTATTAATCCCTACATATATAGGATTTATATTGTCTCCTACACTTGTTCTCCAAAATCCAGGTAAATTTGGACCAATCTTTACACCACCCCACACTTCATTTATCCAAATCCAGTCAATATGTTCTCCTTGTAATAAATTTTCCTTCTTTTTATTTTTAAATATTGATGTGTCATAAACAGGTTTTTCTGTTATCTTATAAGTTTCATCTATAATTTCTTGTATAATTTCTCCATCTTCTTTAATTCTTGTAAGATGTCCTACTTTTCTTTGAGTTTTCCAATATACTGTTGTAATTCTCATTAGTTCTCCATCACCCCATGTTCCAACATCTTGACCTTCATCTAATATTTGATTTAGTATATCACCTCCTCTTGCTGGATCATTTGACCAATTACTTACATATTGCCTGTAAGGTAATCCAGGCATATTAGTATTCCATTCATGAGATTTAGAAGGATCATAATATGTACCATCATTTTGGTATCCATTAACTTGATACATTGCTGATTTAGCAGGATAAATCTTCTGTAAAGACTTCAATTGCTTTTCATCCATTAAGTATCCATATTTATCTATAACATCAGCTACAGTCATTAAATCAACTTTACCAACATAATTACCATCAGCAATATATCTTACATCTGGTGACTTTTGATAAAATGTTAATACAGGATTCCATAATTCAATGTCATAGTCATCTTCCATCATTTTAAAATGCCAAAACTCTCTATCAGTAATAAGCATATCACGGAATGCTCTTTCTTCAAGCTCATGCATCTTGAATCTTTCTTCATCAACATTTAATTGATGAGAAGCCCACTCTTCAACCATACTTCTATAATCTTTACTAAAAAAGTCTTCTATTTCTGGTAGTGATTTAATTTTATCTGGACTTAATTCTTGCTGTGCTTGTTCAGATTCTAAAGAAACACCCATCTGAAGCATTTTAGCAACAATCTTTGCTGATGCATCTGCCAATAAGTTTTCTTCAACCATGGCTCTTTTCTGCTCTAGCATTTCATTATATGATAAATCATCAACAGCTCTAAATTGAACTTTTGTAAATCTTTTAGAAAACTCACCACATAATACATTTACTACATTTGGTATAATAGGATAGAATTTTAATTCTAATGCTGATTCATCTTCTTTAGTAAGCACATCCATTAAATTGGACATTTCATTTGCTTCATCAATTATGTAATCTGATTTATCAATTATACCTTTTGCTAACTTGTAATTTTTTAAAAGTTTTCTAGCATTAAGTTTTAAAAACTCCATTCCCTGTAACTCAAGCCAATCTATATTCCAAGCTGCCCAATCTGCATTTTTTTTCTTACTAGGTAAAAACTGTATAGGTTGTGTTAAGCTTGATGTAGTTGGGTAACCGCTTTCTGCTTTAGCACCACTTTTTAATTGCATTGCGTTTAATACTTTCATAATTATCTTAAGTTTTTAAATCCAGATCTTTTAACTTTTTTGTGCGTACTTGTTTTACGTCCAAGGTTTTTGAAGGGACTATATTTTAATTTATACAAATTTTGTGAATTTTCCAAGGAAATCTTGGTATCAGATTCTTTTCTTTTACTATATCCTCTATTTGCATGTTGAATCTTTGAAAATGCAACTAATGCAGAAAATGCAACCAATCTATCTACGTTTACTCCAGGTTGATAAGCTAACATTTCTTTTAATAACATTGGATCTGGTATTCTATCAACACCTAATACTTTTTCTATAACATCTCCATTATCATCCATTTTCTCATCAATCTCTTCTCTTAAAAATTCAATAGCATATGATATTAAATGACTCTTAAATAAAGTTCCTGTATTTTTCCAACCGTATTCTTGAAACACATTAGAGTTAGATCCCAAATCTTTTAAAAATACCATTTGCTGTCTAGGAACTAAATACTTTTGTTTCTTTTTTGATATCATATAATTTATAAAATGAGATATATTATTTTCCACAACGGTCCATGCATTATACCATTCTATAATTTTTTCTAATTGTTCATGTGTCTTGTTAATATCATCATATCTACCACACCATGCAGCAACAATTTTATCTTTTTCTACAAATGTTTCTATTTCTCCGTAACTTTCTTTAGTTACTTCAACTGGATTTTTATATACAAAAATACTACACAATGAATCAGACGTTGTAGTCTTACCTTCAGATACAGGATCAATAGATGCATAGTACATTGAGAACTCTGGATTTTTTACAGGTCTTTCCCATACAACTAAACATCCAGTTTTATCATGCATTTTTTTATCTACAGGAAATCTACTTATGGGTAGTTTATTAGTTCTTTTTGCAACTATCCCTTTTTCATCTCTATCTAAAGTTAAATGTTCAAATAAATATTCTTTTCTTTCTATTTTTTTTAATTGTTTAGATATAATTGCTTGTGGAAATATAGATTCTTTTCTATATGCAAATGCTTCTGAAATATTTGTTGGCTTTTGAGATATTCTTAATTGATATTGTTCTGGAGTAAGTTCATTCTTCCATCTTTCTCTTTCAATACGTATAGCATCTAAAGCTTCTTCTATTTTGGAATTACCATAATTATCTATATAAGGTGGCATTGACCATTGCTCTGGTATGAAAAGCCCGGCATTTGCAATAGTACCATCAGCATCCATAAGATCAGTTTCTACTTGATATATATCATTAGCTTTGGGATTTAATATCATTTCTTTTAGTGGATTACATTGATCTAAATCACCCACAGATCCAGCAGCTATAAAAACACCAGTAGTCATCATTCCTGAACTCATTGCTGGTCTAAGATATTCATACGTATCCATCATTTTAGGTGCTATACCTGCCTCTTCATGGAAAAAAAGAGTTGTTGGACCACCAACACCTGTAGTTGCATTTTTTTCAAATGAAGCTCCTTGTATTTTTGACTTTAATCCTCTTGTTGTTTTTCTATTACCAACTCTTACTTCAATTTGTTGTTGCCATAATAAAACTTTTTCTGGATTACTTGGTCTATACCAAGCTGTATGCTCATTTAAAAAATCTCTATACTCATTTAAAAATTTCCATGAACCTTTATCATTTATGTAATCTTTTAATGATGCTCCTATCTTACAAACGCTACCTTCTTCAAACCAATACTGATTTATTATTTTAGCCATATGAAAATAAGATGATGCAATCTGTCTTTTCTTTAATATGGCACAATGTTTATTTTTAAGTTCTGCTAATATTTCATATAATGCCATATGATATTGAGCATCTCTTACTTTTGCAAAACCATATTTTTTTTCTTCTTTGTCATAGATAGGTAAAAAGTTTAACCACATGTAATAGTCTCTTGTTAAATACCATGTTACTTTACCATGTGTGTATATAACTCCATTTATACATTTTTCTTTTTCTTTATTCCAGTACTTTAAAAAATCTTTTGATTTAAAAGGGCTTGAACAATAGTAACCATCTGTATTAAAATTTCTAGCTTCTTGATTAAATTTAAATGCGTAATCATCAAATTTATACTTTCCAGGTTCTTTGAATAGATCTAATAAAAAATCAATAAAACTTTCATCAGATTGAAATGTAGTATGATCCCATTCACCATCTTTATATGTTGGTATTTTTCTTATCATTCATCTGATAATATTGCAAATATCATATCATTAGAAATAATAAAATGTTCTTCATCATTATGCTTCATTGGAATCAAATTAGCATTTTCTGAATACTTGACTGTATCACCAATATTAATATGATTTACAGCATCTCCAACAGCTATTACATGTGCAATATGCTCTTTGTTAATTGTAGTTTTTACAATATTAGTTCCAGGAAAATATTTACTTACTTCTTTTTCCTTTATTAATAACTTGTTTCCTATTGGTTTTACTTTCATTTTTTTTATTTTTTAAGGTTTCTAAATCTTCCCAATATATAAATATATAGTCTCTATCTTTTGACATAAACTTTAAAATGATTTTTAAGACTCCAACTTGATGATAATATCATTTCAGATTTATAATCAATTGTGGAGCGTGCTGTATTATGTACAAATATAGTTCCTGGTTTCATAAATTTTACTACTTTATTAGGAAATGTTTGTGGAAATAATAAAGAATTACTAAATATATAGTCTGCTTCTTCTACTAAATCCATGTGATTATATATACTTCCGTGTATAATCTTATATTTATCTTTGAATATTTTTTTTGTAAAATTTATTTTGTTGCATATTTCAAATCTTTCTAAATCTTTTTCAATACCTGTAACTTTTATAGGAAAACCTTTTTCTCTAAAGTATTCATCTATACCACGTGTAATTAAACCATAACCACTACCTATATCAAGAAATGATTTCTTTTTATGTTTTTTCATGTGTTCAGCAAGCTTAATTATAGTAGGCATTGTCATTTCTCCATACACATGTGATTTATCTACTTTCATCTTCATAATTTATATAATTTACATTTGATCATACGCTAAACCTTGTCCTCCTCTAACAGAACTTTCTTGTTCGTCCTGCAGATCTTTATAAGCTCCTTTAAATGATTGTCTTATTGCATCAAAATCTTTTGCTACTGCCCTTATTTGACTAATATTACCATCTCTACCATCAGTAATTTGTGTATTTGCCATATAGGTAGCCATATTATCTAATGCTTTTTTTAAACCTAAATATGCACGATGGGTTGGTGTTTCATATAAAGCTTCACATCTATCTAAAGCAAATCTAATTTTAGGATCTTCTGGTGATTCTTCTAAACCACACTCTTCAATTATTATATCTTCTTTATCTGCTTCTGGTAAATGAAAAAAAGGATTCATGTCTGGATTAGGACATGTCATATAAAATAAATAAGTATATATAGACATATGTGTATTAGGATATTCATCCATAATATCTTTTAAAAAATTTAAGGTATAACAATGCTCAGTTGGTATAACTTTTTCATTTTGAATATCAAACAGTTTTGTTATCATTATTATTTATTTTTAAACCATTTCATAAGTGTATTTACTTCATCTTTTAAGTAAGGTAACTTATATATTTTAATTTCTTCTATAACAGGCTCTCCATCAACATGTTCATTTATTGGATATCCATTTTTATCTTCACCTAATTTTTTAAATCTAACATGTTGTATTTTAAGCTCTCCTATTTTAAATTTAGGATTATGTTTTTTTATGATATATGCATATATACTCAATTGAAGATTATAATGATTTAAATTACAATCATCTAAATGATTAACCGGTGAAAACATTTTAGATGTAATACCTTCCCAGTTTTTAAAACCTTTTTCTTTTATTTCTTTATTAGTTTTATAATCAGTAATATTTATACTACCATTAATTATTTCAACTAAATCTGCTTGACCACATAAACCAATTGATTTTAAATAAACCAAATGTTCAGGATATAAACCATTTTCTAATTTTTGATCAGAGGCTATTTTTATACCATTTTGATCTATTATTGGTTTTATTATAGGTAATTCAATACCGTTTCTTTCAATTGTGTTACAATCTAAAATATCACTTTCTCTTTGATTATGATACCAATTACCTAATGTAATTGCTCTATTAGTTTCACCATCCCAAGCAGCTAATATATCTTTTTCAGACATTTTATACCATTTAGATCTTTTATTTTTTGAAGATTTTTTTGCTTGTGACTTTGCATTAAACTTAGGTTTGAACATACTTATAAATGAAGTAACACTAGTCCAATCTATGCTATCCTCATTTATACTTTCATAAATATGACCTTCTTCTTTAAATAATATTGACATTTTTTAAATATTTTCTCAGGTTATATCCAAATTCTTGATCATTTGGATAATCAATATGTAGCTTTTTAATTTCTACTATTAAATCTTTCTCTTCATAAGAAACAAGTTTAGTTTTATCATCTATAACAATTCCAGTTTTAGGTTTTTTAGGTATGGTATAATGCTTCTTATACCCATAATCTTTATTCTGTCTATATTCATTCAGGGATCTCTTTTTCACCATTTTCTGTTAATTGTTGTGTTAATACATCTTCTTCTTCTTCAGTTAATAACGCATGCCACTTACCTTGAGGACAATCTGATGATAAACTCCTGGTTTTTAAACCTAAAGTACATCCACAATCTCCACAACAAGGTTGTGTTCCAGGCATTAAACAATGTGTTCCTACAGTATCTAAAAAAGAACATTTTTTACATATGCTCATTCTTAGATCTGCTTCTGCTTCAATATGCTCTTGCTTAAAGATTTTATTTTTAAAACCTTCAAGGATTTGTTTACTTGATTTTATTGCATTAAGATATTTCTTCAACGTCAAAATATTTTTCAAGTGTATCTAATCTATCATCTGCATCTGCTAATAGATTAAGAGCAGATGTTGCATCTTCCATAAAATCATTTGCAGTATGATCTCCAATACCAACTGCTTGATTTTCTAAAAGATCTAATGCCATTAATGCTTTTTCTTTATCTGCTATAGCTTGAGCCGATAATGCATTTATTATTCTACTTTTTTTCATTTTTAAATTTCTTTTTTGCGTTAACTAAATCATTAGATACAGATAATACATTTTCCATTTTATTTATTTTATCTTTTATGGCTAAATGTTTTTCATATCCATTTATTGTATTTTTTTCTAAATTACCTAAATTACTTTTACTTTTCTTTATAGATTTTTCTAATCTTGTTTTTCTAATAGTAAAAGTTCCTAATCCTGTTATATTAATATTAGGATATGTTAAATCTGATAAATTTTTTCTAACCTTGGAGTAAAAAAAAGTTATAAAATCATCTACAACTTGATCATGCACTCCAACTTCAGTTCCAATATCTTTTTTAAATATTTTATAGCTTTTGGGTTTCACGTCCTAATATTTTATAATCTAATAATACAACACCATCAGTTTGAATATTGATATCATCATTTATTTTTATTGTTTTTTTATTCTTTCCTACTTTAATAACTAATTTTTTTCTTGTTGCTTTTGTTATAGCATTTCTAGCAGATTGACAACTCTTAAATATATTTTTAGATGTTGCTAATTCACAAAATTTAGTAATCTCTATATCATTGTTTTTTGCTAACTCTGATAAGCATTTTAAATCTGAATTGCTTATTTGTATATCATTAAAAAAACAGTAGGTTAATATTTGATACTGTATTGTAGTATCAATAGTTGATTTAATTCTTTTATCTACTTTTTTAACTTCAGTCATAATTAAATACTTAAAATCATATCAATGAATCTTTCATCTGGATAACAATCCATTTTATCTTTTCTAACATTGGTATGAGTTAATAATCCTTTTACTTTACCATAATAAGCATCTTCTTGAAAAGCAAATGCTTTAGTAGGTCCATATTTTTTAATCCATTGTTGGAGACCTAATCTCATATCTATACTATCTCTTTCACCAATATATTCAATGAGCTTTTTAGTTTCTTTTATTTGCTTATCAGAATACTTATGCCAAAATTGTTTACCTTTAAATGGTTCATCTAAAGTTTGTACTTGAGATTTATGTGCTTTTTTACCAACATAACTTTTATGGTCATCATCTAAATAACCAATGGAGCATATTTCTAAGCCTACAGATCTTTTAACCATATGGCTAGATCCAGTTTTACCTAAATGCCAACCATAACCTGTTCTTGGAAAAGCTTGAACCATAATACCGTCATGTTCATCATCACCAGTTCTATAGTTTTGCCCTCCTAAAACAAATTCAGTAGCTACACGCCCCCTGGAATCCCTATTCCAATGGTCTATACATCTATATGGATTAGATCCACCTGCAGTATGATGCAAAAAGAAATATTCATTTTTACCATATTTTTTGCTAACATATTGACCTTCAGATAAATAATACTTATGGATAGTCTGATTAAATTCAGTATTAAAGTAACTTTCATTTGCATCAGTTGATTCATCTGTAGCTTCTTTAGAAATATTAGGAGTATGCATTAGTGAGTGCCATGTTTCAGCACCCACTATACCATCAGGTTTTAATGAATATAATAATTGGAATCTTATAACTGCTTTTTTAGTAAGCGGTCCAAAATCTCCATCTACATGAATTTTTAATCTACGTTGAACTTCCTTTACGTCATTACCTGTAGATCCTTGTTTTAGTAATCTCATTTTATGTTCTTTTTAAAGTTCTAGCTGGTTTTTCAGCTTGAGCCATTGCAGTGTTAAAATCTGCTTCTTCATTTGACTCTGCTTCAGGACCATATGCTTGAGCCATAAAGGCTTGTGCTTGTAATCTTTTTGCACGTGTTTCATCTATTTCAGTTAATAATTTTTCATACTCTAATTGAACTTTAAGATGTTTTATGTTGTCTTTGTAAAAATTGCTTACCTCTACTCTACGCTTTGCAATTTCTTCTTTTGATAATTGTACATTATCATTTTCTTCAGTTATAGGCGCTTCTTTAACTGCCTCTTTTACTTTAGTCATTTTATTTGGTTTAAAATTAATACTTAAGCTAATTTAATAAAAAAGGTTTAAACAATCAAGGTTTATTCTATTTAGTTGTATTTGATAAGTTATCATTTATTGAATTTTTGCAATGATCTTTATCAATGAAGTCTAAAATAACTCTTAATGTCTTTCCTGCTCTAGTAAGTGTGTTTGTTCTTTGATTTTTACCCATGACAGAAGATATGGTCTCTTGCCTGTTACCAAACTTATAACCACCCTTTTGTATTAAGGTATCATTAAATAGTTCTTGAGCTTCTACATTTGCAAACACATCAATAGATCTTGCTGTTTTGCAAGCCCAAGTTTTAATCATTCTTTTGTCTGAAGTAAAAAAGTATTTAAATAATGTATAGAAACAAGCTATTGGTAATAATACCAGTAGTAATACTACGGCTATTAGCAGTAACAATAATTCTATCATTTTTAATTTTACTTTTTAAGGTCATGGTCTATTCTATCCCACCAGTTCATTCTTTTGAGTTTTCTATATATATTGTAGGGTTGTAGGGTAATACCCAATAAAAACCCCCATATAGTTAAATACATTAGAATTACTGGAAATAAAGGTATCCATCCTCCATAATATTCTTCTAAAACAATTGGCGGTACATAAATAACTTGAAATATGCCATATAGCATACCTATAAATTTTCCAATACCTCTCCCATTATTAAAGTAATGGTCTGTGAATACCCAGTGTAAATAGTTTTTTGGTGTCTTTTTCATTTTCTTATAAAGATAAAAATTATTTTTTATATTGATTTGTTGGATTCAATATATTTATATCTTTCATTTTATACCAATTGTCTATTTTTAGTTTGTCTGGTGTAAATACAATAACCACGCCATCTTTAGCGTTATACATGTGATACATATTTACATCTAACTCTTGCACCACTTGGTATTTTGGTGCACATGCTGTAGCAAGCATTACTGCTATTATAATTAATTTTTTCATTTCGGTTCCCAATTTGCTGGTAATTTCCATATTCTTTTAAATGCATCTTTCTCATAATCATACATTTCCCCCCAACTTTGTGGACTAATCCTAAAGTATGTCCATAGTATTGGAATCATAGCCCATCCTGATACAAACGGTAACCAATGCTTATCAAACTCATTTACTAACATAAACACTGATATACCAAATAAACCAAACATAATATAAAACATTGTATGTTGATTTAATATAGATGTAGATCTATCATGCATAATTGGTCTAAACAAGTCAAACAAGAATCTTCTTATGATCTTATAGTTACCTGTATATTCTTTTTTAAGATTCTTTAAAACTTTATTATTCATTCCTTTATTTTTATTTTAATATCATGAGGTGCCTTTTCATCACCACCGAAGTACGGATATAAGTAATACTTATTATACGCTAAGCCACATCCTCTAGGAACTGCCACCGTAGTCCCGTCTACACTAATAATATAATCATCCTGCTCAAATATTATCTCACTTTCAAACGGTACGTCTATTTCCACCTCACATATCTTTCCAAACGAAAACTGCCCTCCCACATGTCTAAACCAATGTATCTCCAGGCCATCATTGTACCATCTCCAACCCAACCTTATAGATGAGTTCATATGATTATCACCACAATCACTTAGACCATACAGCTTATTGATGTCCGCTTGATTAACGGGATCCTCCGTCTCATACTTAGCACTATTATCAAAAATACAACTAAACTTAACTACATCATCCCACGTTCTCTTATACCCGAATGTGGAACGATGACTCCCCTTCCTAATCACATAAGTCTTATACCCCTGGTCATCTATCTTCTTACAACTAAAAATAGATAACAAAATCAATAACCAACGTTTCATTCTACCACAGGATACTTTTCATCCATAATTTTTTTAAGTGCCCCGCACCTCTCATATTCTTCTTCCTCCACATAATACTCTATCATGTTCTCAAGCTCATGTTCTTTTGGGCCTGCAGTAGGATCATACGCCATTAAGGCTGAATAACCAAAGTCAGTCTCTTCTGCATTAGGTCTATCCATAAGATCTTCAAACGTCACTTCCTTTGTCAACACTCTATATGAATTCTCATAAGCTACTTGTAGTATTGCCTTTTCAATCTTCATTTTTTCTACTTCTGACATGTTCTCTGAATGTTCTAATCCTTCTGAATCCATTGCGTGTTTTTAAGTTAGACAAATTTATCTTATATAATAATATACCAATTTTTACAATCAATTAAAAAGTTTGCCTATAAAAAATTTATTCATGCATTGCATTGTGATAGGGTCCTAGCATAAAACTTCCCGGCTAAAAATTGCAGTGGGGTTACCCCCTGTTGAGTTGACAGAGTGTTAACTTATATATGTTAATTTACTAAATAAAAAACTATGAATAGTAAAGTAATGGTGTCTGCTGATGACAAAGGAAATGTGATCAGACAGACTAAGAATGAAGAGTGGTCTAATATCATTCTAAAACAGAATAAGTCCACGTTTGGTACTAATAATGTAGTAAACAATAAAGCTTTAAGCGTTTTAATTTTAGGTAGAACTGAAGATTTAAAAGCAATGGGTTTACAAGGTGGTCAAGAACTTGATGGTCATATCTATGTTAAAGAGCAGACAATGCCTTTCAATGAGAATGATCCAGACAGAGACTTAAAGATAGCTGGTGATACAGGTATCATTTGTGCTACTGCTGATGGAGAACCTATATACAGAAAGGCTTTCTATGATCCAAGTGGTACACTTAAGGATGAGTTTGTTCCTCACGCTAATGGTGCTGAGATTAAAAGTGCATTAGGACTTGACACTAAGGTTGAGCCTAAAGCAGAAACTAAGCAAGTAGACCTTGAAGATTCTATTGCTGAAGTAGAATCAGAAGAGCAAGAGGAAATGGTAGATGAATTTGAGCTGTAAGATAGATAATGTGCACTGTAC
>JAAHTH010000154.1_pt2 | contig 58765 bp, 46 predicted proteins | sample 6116091 | NCBI WGS metagenome assembly JAAHTH01 (sample SAMN13939990, study PRJNA603662) | sponge metagenome | isolation source: marine sponge | host: Mycale hentscheli | place: New Zealand | collected 2006 | reverse complement strand
AAAAGAATCAACGAAATAAAACCAGAATCTGTCGCCAAGGAAATACTTTCCCTATTAAACATAGACAACTCTTTATCTTCTTACAAAACCTTAAACATAGGCAGGCACTTTAATAATAATATAATCGAAGCTATACCTAATAACCCAGCACCTAAAGGCTTTTCTCAAAAATCCTTAATAAATCTAAGGTGCGATTATGGACTTTCTGACGAAGGGCTTAGGTCATGGTTGAACTTCAGGGTTAATCTAATGACTTCTGAAAAAATAAATTTAAATTTCTTGCGAATGTACTCCTCCAATATAGTTGCTATGACTCTCTTTATGGAAGAAGAAAACTTTGACAAAAAATATCTACTAGGACTCGATTCTTTAAATATAAAATACTCATTAATCTGCAGGGATAAAGGCAAAATATCTTCAATTAGATTTGATTTTTTTGACTGGGTCGTAGAGGAGTATAAAAAGTATAAGAAAAAAGACCTTGACTTCAGTAAAGAAATATGCGATAATACGTTCTATCATAGCAATAAAATACTCATATCAAATAGTAAAGAATACTCCTGCAAAGCGGCTTTTGACGCCGGAATCGAAAGGAGCGAAAAAGATCAAAAAATTATCGACAACGATGTTTTTTGGGAAGAAATAGAACATATAAACGTATACAATTATGCCAAAAACTAAAAAAAGTGAAACTACCACTGAAAACTCTGTTACAATATCTGACTCCAAAATAAATAATTCAATAGGCCCAAGTCTATTTAGTAGAGATGAGAATGGTTTACTGAAAAACATTCAATATATCTTCAATGAAGATGGATCTGTTAACTGGAGAGCAATGATAAAGGAAGAGCATTTATTTCCTAATAAACTATGGTTTCAGGCTAGAAATAAAGATATGCCTAGGTCAATAGAAGGCCTCAAAGATAATCAATTACTTATTAAGCTGAGCGGAATAAAAGAGCTAGCTAGACTTAGAGGCTTTTCCGACGTTTCATATAATATGGATAAATGCGAAGATGACCACGTAGCAGTCACATGTAATATGACATTCATACCTAACTATGAAACTAATGGAGAGCCAGTCTCATTTCAGGATATGGCTAATGCAAGCATTAAAAACACAAGTAGCTTTGCAGTTAAGTTTTTAGAGACTATTGCCTGCAATAGATCTTTCGTTAGATGTGTTAGAAATTTCCTTAACGTTCATATCGTCGGAGATGACGAAATGGATAAATCCAACTTGGGCGCACAATTAAATACGGCTCCATCCCCAAAGAGCGATCCATTTAGCCCAATTACCACTCTTAGAAATAGAGCTAAAAGCTTGCTTTCGGTTGATTCATTTGATGACTTCAAGCCGTTTATTAAAAAACTATGGCAAGACAAAAAAGAAGGCGTTTACCAGAATCCCAACGTAGAAAGCTGGAAAGACTGGGAAAATATATCTGTTAAGGATGCAAAAATACTAATTAGTTTAATTAGTTGATATATTCAAAACATACCCGTAATCATTAGGCGGATTTGTTAGTACAAAATTAACCGAAGATACAGTGGGTTGCCCAACTATCATTGCTCCTAAATATTGAGCGGATTGATTTTGTCCTGTGTATTGTAAACCAAATGTGACTACTGGAGCGCTCGATTGTTTTTGCGGAAATTGAACCTCAACACAGTTTGTATTCAAATCCTTCATTGCATCCAAGCTATAACTAAAAGATTGAGAATCTGCAGTAAATCCTACGTCACCAATAAAATCATTTACGTTAGCTAAGTACCCTGACCCAATCGTATCAAAAGGAAGCATTTTAAACCCACTAGGAAAATCCTCTCCCGGTAAAGCTTCGAAGCTTATATTTTTCTGAATATTGTACTCGCTATTTTCCAGGGTGAACTCTTCATATAGGTTTGCATTTGATATTTGGAAATTTTCATCCTTTCCTGTATAAAGATTTACTTGTACTGTATTATAATTATCGGGGTTTTGTCCATCAAGGTAATAATCCTGCTCAAACTCATACTCCAACAGTAACGTAATATTTCCAGAAGCTCCCGTTATATTTTTAATTTTTGGAGGAATTATTTCTGCGGTATAACCTGTAGAATATATACTCTCTCCTTGTTGGTTTTTTATTCCAAATGAGACCTCCATTTGCCTAGTTTTCTCATAACCGCTTCCTGCGTATTTATATATTTCAGTCCCACTTGAATTAGTCCAAGACCAATAATCTCCTATTTGATTAACAATTAACTTAGATTCCTCAGTAGTTCCATCTAGATTATTTATACTTATATCTCTAGTTGATTCATTTTTTATATTTATTTCATCAAAAAACGTTTGATTAATAAAATTGTTTGAAAATATTTTATCAGCAACAACAACCGTCTCTCTCCTTAAGCCTACCCAACCAACTCCACCATTGATGCTTTTTATTTTGCTTAGCTGAGATGGGTTTAATATTACCGCAGGCATCCTATCTATTGAATTTAAATACGAAGCCGACTGTTCGTATGTTTTCTGGAAATTAGGGCCACTATGGTATTGTATGTCGTAACTATTTGGACTATTTTTAGGCATAGAATATATTCCATTTATATTTAAACTATCACCTGACTTGACGTCCATATAGGTCGCGCACTTAAATTTATCTATTTGAGAATCATAATACCCATAAATATATGGCTCACTATTATAAACTAATGTAGCTCCTCCATTCTCCCCAGTTACAGTGTCATCTCTATACTTAGGGAACGATTCTTCCCAATAACCTCCAGCGCCACTACCAAATACGCCAGATCCTGTAAAATTTATACCAGTTAAATACTCTCGTTTTACTATAACTCCAGTAGCAAAACCGCTCTGAATAGATAGGGAATTATCGAAAATATATTGATTTCCTGTATTTCCGTAGCCATAGTCTGTATTAAAAAGCTGCCCACTATCAAAAAATATTGGCTCATCATAACCTAAAACAGATCCAGTTGTTTGTCCAGTTCCTGTAACCCCGTAACAGCTAGTCATTAAATCGCTACCAGTATTATAATTAATCTTAAAACTATTAAGAAATGCATCCCCACCTGATAGTCTATACCCCGTTAAGTTTGTTATCTCTACATTATAATCTATTAATAATGGAATATTTGAATTTTGCCGAAAGAACCCAGAGACCTGTCCAGAAGAATACAGGTCACTAGGGACAGCCATTACATAATTATCAGCGTCCGGTGTTAATTCTACTGACGCATACCCGTTTTCCCCAATTGAATACCTAACGCTTTCTTCGTATCCAGGAAAATCTCCCTGATTAATACCTGTAAAATTATAAAGATCAACTGACTGTAAATCATTCGAAAGAATCTCTCCGTTTTCTCCGGTTATTTTTTCATAGTTACAATAAAAAAAACCACTTTCTAACCCAGTAGAAAGTATATTAAACTCAGGTTCAGGATTTTTTGTGGTTAGCAGAGCCTTGTTTTGATTTCCCGTAAAATCTATTAAAGTTAATTCTATAGAATAATTTCTTTTTTTGTTTTCTTCCTCTATTTTATAATTAAACGAATTTCCTTTTATGCCTGAATCTGAGTATATTTTAGTTCCATTATTTATTGCGTTTTGCCCGGTTAGGTCTCCAAAATTTTCATAGATGTCTATATTAAACCCACTAATGTATACATTTCTTTCTATATCACCGCTGGTTTTATATATGTAGTCGTCTCTTGGATCTATAACTTCCCACCTTAAATTCAATTCTGAAGTTTGGAAGTTTTGAGCATAATTAGACCTACGCATAGAACTTGGGTTTAATTCGCTTATAATCTGCTCTAAGTTAGAGCTTTCTATATATAGGTTTGATATTCTAAAAGTTTTTCCATACTTTACATATGGGTTTGTTAACGGCACCTTAACTTGACTGGAATTTGTAAATGACATTATATTGCTATTGAGTATACCCTAACGTAATAATTTCCGTTTTCAACTATTCTCTCACTTCTATAAATGTGAGATATTTCTTCTAGGGACTTGTTGTTTGGTATTTCAAATGTTGCTAAAAGTATATTTTCGTTAAAGAACTGAACCTTGTAACTTGCCGCCGCCTTCACAACGTCCCAAGTGGCCTTAATCCCATAAGGTATTTTTGTAACTATATTTTCTGGTAAAATTTCAACTTTTATTTCCGATGGTGGGTCTATACTATTTTCGGTAAAAATAACTGGAGACTCAGGGGGTCTAAGGGATAAATCTCTCTCTATATTGTCAAACTTTTCTTTACTGTATTGGATTCCTTGTATATTGTATACCCCATTTGAAGACTCCGTTATGTTTATGATTTTATATTGCCTGGGCCTAGCTAAATTCACCGAGTCTTCAAGTAAGAACGTGGTCCCCTTTATATCTCTTAATTTAAACAATGAATCATCCACCTCTTCCTCAATAATGTAGCCAAGTTTTGTTTCCCCATCTTGGGTTACCCAGTCTGCGTGGACTGATCTATCACTAGACCCACTTACCGATATAAAGTTCTCACCCTCAAACTCTCCCTCTCTCTCTGCTACTATATTTAAAATCCCGCTAGAACAAATATAATCCGTAACCAATTCTTCTGAAGAGTCTAAATCGTCTGTTTCAATTTTTCTCTCTAATCCTGGGTATCCTTCAGCCCAACTTGAAAATTTCATTTCCTCTCCATTACAACCCTTAGGATCGTACCATATAAACTTTTCTGGAGGAGGTAACTCAGACAAATATCCACCAATCCAAGAATTCTCTTCTTTTGGCGCTACTTGCTGAACCATTATTTGATCATCTTCGCTTAGTATGGTTGCCAACTGACCACCTCTTTCCTTTGCGTCATGATAAGCCTCTTCCCAAGTGTATTCTCCGGTTATAAGCTTATATGGGTTATTTAAAACTGTTAACTCTGTGCAGCTTTCAGATATTTTATAAACAGAAAAATCTTTTATCTGAGTTAATCTCATATTATCTATGTCCTCATCTTCAACAGAGCCTAATTCATCAAGAGATTCTATGGTTTGATTTCCTGAAATATTATATAGTTTTATATTTTTCCACGTGTCTTTATTGTCTGAATCTATAATAGTTCTAACTGGGTAATCAATCTTTAATTGCGCTATCCTACCCCTTTGCCCTATATTTGTATCTACAACCTTACCTGCAAACCTGCCTATAGTTCTTTTGTTGTCCAGAACATCTATAATATCTCCAGGCCTTAAATAAGAACCAATAGAACTAGTTTTAAACGATAAAACCTCAGACTCCATATTTGCGGTCTTAATTATAAAGTCAGCTGCTCGCTTTGCTTGCGATTGAGATGTTATTCCAAAGCCGTCTATTGTTTGTTCTATAATTTGGTTTTCCCTTATTGACTTATTGTCTTGGGAATATTCGACTTTCGGCCTAAACATATTATACTTGTCTAAGTATTTTATCCTACAAGCATTAGTCCTGCTAGTCTTAGGAGTCCCAGAGTAAGAAAATCCTTCGTTTGATATATTATTATTAGAAAAAAGCATTACCGATTCTTTTTTTTCATCCTGGAAGAAATTTATCGAACCCCCAGACCAGTAAGAGTAGGCCCTAAATATTGACGCAAATTCATTTATTAATTTAAAAGCGTTTTCAGCGTTCATTAAAAATGCATTAATAGTGTGTCTCGGCTCCACCAATGGATAATCTATTTCAGCTGCACATTGCCCTAATTCCCTAATCGGATTCCTCTCTAAAGATATCACTCCCCCCGAATTAGAAACCGATTCTATTTTAATAGATTCACATATTCCATCATCATAGTAAATTGCTATTTTCTTGTTAACATAGTTGAATTCTTTTACTAAAGTGTCTGGCGTAACTCCAATGATTTTAATTTTTTTATCTCCAAAAGTCTCAAAGTTTCTTTTTTTATATTTAGGGGAATAACCCGTAGGTATAAATTCGTCGCAATATTTTGCAATTTTATAAAGAGTCCATCTATCTATGTTTTCTGGTTTTACACCAAACTTACCAACCCCATACCTTTTATTAGATATTAGATCGTATAAACACCAGGCCGGATTGTCAGTCCAAAACTTTGTTGACTCTGGTACTGGGTCATCTTTTGAGCCTTGTCCCTTAAATCTACCATCCCAGTTTCCATCATACTGTCTAGATTCTGGATCATAATTGTTTGGAATTGCAACCTTTTTTAATCTTAAATGATAGTTTCTTGTTGGAATAGAACTTACGTCTCTCGCATTTATTCTTGTCCCTATAACAACTGAATTAGGATAATTTAGCTTGACGGGCGTTATTTCTGTTACGCCTGCGAGGGAAAAACTCTCCATGTATCTGGCGGCTTGTTCCCCCTCTTTTACTGGGTTTCTCTCTCTGTTTAGTTTATAAACTTTTATTACTCTGTCTTTTCTTGATGGGTTTGGAGGTAGGTAAATTTTAATATCTTTTTGGTAGGTTGAAGTGGCGACACCATAGATATATACATCCGTTGAATATTCGGTCTCACCTTCGTTTCCATATTTTATTCTAAATTTAGCTTTGTTTGGCCATATTTCACCTGCGTTCTCTATTTTTTCTCCTACTTTAAAAGAATCATTTTTACTAATAACTAATGTCAGTGCAGCAATAATTGATCCCCACAATACACCCCTAGAAGCGTCGTCAGCAGAATCTAACATTCGGTGTCCAGCCAGGGCTGCGGCCCCTGGGTTAGGAAATGGAGGACCGCTGGCTAAAATTGCAGCGTTTGTTCCTTCAGCAAGTTTTTTTGCGGCGCCAACAGTGCCTTGATAGATGTAATAGGCCGCCAAAGTTCCCATTACGTAAAGCCACAACCTCCCTATTTCATAAGTTACTTCTATACTATCTCCTTCGTAAATATAAGATAATTCGTCTATTTTTAAAGTAATATATAATTCTTCTACTAGTGGGTTTATTACTGTATGTGAAGCATAATTCTCCTCTTCGTAAGACTTAATAACCCCTTCATTATTCATTCCAATTAATGAAAAAATTATATCTACCAAATCCTGCCTTTGCTCTCCTTCTGTCCCTGATCCAGTTTTTCCATTTTTAATATCCTTAACCCCATTTATTTCAATAGACTGCCAAAGAGTCTGTGCTGTCCCCGGGTTTATATTTTCCTCAGAATACCAATCTTTTGAAGAAACGCTAGCATCTGATGTGTTTTTTAATATGTAAAAAATGTCTGTTGTTACAGTTGATCCATTATTATCCGCTTCCAATAATACCGTAAAATCATTAATCGTTTTTGATGATCCAGCCGTGTAATCCGAAGTTATTTTATATGTTGAATTATTGCTCGATAATATTTTTCCTACCTTACCTATGTAACTTAATTTTTCGTCAAATTCTCCTAGTATATCTCCCGAATCTGAACCCATTTTATAATAACCCACGCCTCCGTCATACTTCTGATGTTTAACCATATCTCCTTGCTGATAAGGAGCGTTTTTGGGATTAAAATATTCAAAATTATTTATATTATTAGTTGCTTCGTAAAAATTTAAAAGATTACCATTTTTAATATAAACTATCTCTGCTTGACCCTGGCTATATTCATAGTCTGCATTATCCTTAAACTCGTTATTTAAACTTGAACTTATTCTATAAATGTATTTTTCGGAGCCTGCGGCATTTGTTATATACTGTCCGAATTCATAATTTTTATTTTTCTCAAAAGGCTTAAGGTCGTTAATATTCTCTACTGCATTATTAATATTAGTTGATCTAGGTCCGTAAAGTTGTTCATTTATTTCTTTGGTATTGGCTGTAAACAAATATTGGGGCTCCAATAATGATTGGTCTTCTGATCCTATGCTTTTTTGATGATTCTGAGCTACATCTATGTCAAATTCATTTATGTTATATGTGTCTTGGTTTGTATTTGGATTAACCTCTTTTACCTGCGAATCCTCCAAAAGTACTCCTTGCAGATAGTCATCTGAAGGGTTTCTTGAAAATTTAGGATCATTAGGGTCATTTATTGTTTCTGAATCCTTATTGAATTCAAGTTTTACTCCATCTTTGTTAGAGAACCCATCTATAGGGCCTTCACAAATTAAATCGATAGCTTTATATATTGATGCTGATTCTAATTTTAACCATCCAACACCCCTCTCTTTAAGTCCATCCCTCCATCTTTGACCAACTGAAATAGGAAAGTACCCGTATCCATTTTCCTTATCCTTGCCTGCAATATATTCCAACTCTCCATCTGGAGCAAAAGATATTGGATAAAATTCTTTTTCACCATTAACATCGTCGTCTAGCTTAGGTATGCTCTGGATACAAGAATAAGAGCTTGAAGACGCATCAGATTGACTTACCCTATACATTAAAGCTGGATTAGAAGATTGCTGACCCTTGGTTAAAGTGGTCCAGTTTCCCCCTTGCCCCACCACTCCAAGTTTGCTAATGTCGACCCCTTTTAGCCAGTTAAATTCATAGTAATAATAACCTGCAAAAATATTACCCTTCTTCTGTATCGTAGTTAGCCTTTGCCTCTGTATTTCGCTTGGCGTGAATCCACCATAAGGGCCATCATTAGATCCAAAAATTGTATTGGGCAGTGTTTTTTTTAAAAAATTAAAAGCCGGATCAGATGCATTAAACTTACTTTTTCCGTCAAAAAAATTATTTGCCAACGAAGACAGCAGGCTTCCGGCCTCTGGGTTGTAATATTTTTCGCTATAACTCGGAACCAGACTGTAAATTCCCTGCTCAAAATTAATTACCTGACCTTTTTCTGAATCGTAATCGTAGTTTACAACGCAATCAGATATAAGATTGCTACCAACTTTCATTCTTCCATAACCAACTGGAATAGAGGATCCCTGTTTTGCTTTGTTTTGTCCGCCCTCAAATATAAAAGATTCAGTTTGTGTACTCAAGGTTCCCTCTTCTCTACTTGTTGCTTCAGCCAGTTTTTTACTTATGTAAGCTGATGCCGCAGAGGTTATAGCTGTCATAGCTAAAGACTGAGCGAATGCAGATCCCTGAGGAACCGGGAATACATGAATGTCTTTTTCGGTTGCAAGGCTATAATCTCCCTTGCTTAGGAAATTATTTTTTGGGCTTTTTTTGATGCCATAAAAGATCCCGTCTTTCTCTTTACTGTTTAAATATTTTTCTATTTCTCTATTGTTTGCAAATAGTGCAGATATAGCCTCAGAAGGTGAGTCAACTTCTATACTCCACTCCTTGCCAAACTTTTCACCAAGCTCTCCATGTAAAAATACCTTTTTCATCCTTATGCCTAATATATTTACACCAACGAAGTATGCCTGTACACTTCTTTTATTTTTCTCTGCCAGCGGTCATCCATCAACTCTCTCCTGGATAAAACTCCATCCGGTTGATGTAGAAAATAATCGTCACCAAGATAAATTCCAACATGAAATCTTTTGTGTTTTTTTATTTCAAATACTACTACATCGTGTTTATTTAATTTTTTATCTTCTATTTTAATTAAATTTTTATTTAGTATTTTTAACAATAGTTTATTTGCTTTATCGTCTTCTTCTGGAAGCCAGTAGTTTTTATTCCATTTAGATATGTTTATATTTAATTCTTTTTTAAAATAATCTTTAAATATACAAGTGCATTCAAAAAATCCTTTTATATAAGGTCTACCAGTAAGCATATTAGTATTATAACTTTCAGGATAATATAAATAAAATTTTTTAGTAATTAAACTATATATTAAATAAGGTATACCCATTTCCTCAGACATAGCGATATCAGGTTTTGACGGTTTTTCATTAGTCTTCGGGTGTGAATGATATATACCAAGTATTCTTTTATCTATATTGTATTTTAAAAATTTAGCAGATGATATAGTGAAACACTCTCCCGGATTAGGGTTTTCATTAACAGCTCTATCCACCGAAACAGTTAAGTCTTTGTTCAACAAAACAAAACCGCAAACCTCTTGATCCGGCGCACTTTCCGCATGAAGAACAATTTCCTGATAAAACATTTATTTGTATTCGTATGGCTCAACCCCAGGGAACCCACCAAACGGCAACCCCTCTTCTGATTCTGTCCAAAATTTGTCATCGCTTTGAGGGTTTGAGCTTATCCTTTTTCCTCCACCCGAATCTTTAGCCTCATCAGAAAATCTTAACCTGCACCCACACAAAGTTCTGTCGCACTCATCAACCACCCAGTTCTCTCTATCGTATATTGGGTTAGATCTAACTCCATCATTCGTGCAAACATATATATCTATCGGGTTCAATGACGAATCATAATCAAAAGGAACTAACTTAACTACATCACCCTTAGAGTATGTTTTTGTTATTTCCCAGTCATCGTAAACCTTGCCCTCTTGTAATTTGGCAAACTCAGTATTATTAAAACTGTCCCCAAAATAAGTCTCTTCACCAACCATGTTCCCAGCGTAACCGCTTGTTACGAATTTTTTATTCTTTTCGTCTGATATTGGCTTTCCTTTATATCCGCATCCAATATCTCCTCTATACTGCCAGGGGCAATTATTTGAATAAATAGTTCTAGCTGGAACGCTTGCATTTTCAAGCTCAAGCAAAGAAACCAATTCAAACTCAACAATATCATCGTTCTCTTTTGTTTTTTCATTGACAAAGAAAACGTCTTCCCCAAACGCCGCGTCAGGATCGGGCTCGGCGTGAGGATTAACATTATTAGGAAAATTAACCGAATCTAAATATTTAACAAAAGTTTTTATTCTTGTTACTTTGTAATTTATAAAGTCATCAAAGTAATTGAGGCGCAAAGAAATTATTCCTTGATGATTACTGAATGTCATTCTCGGTCTAGGTAACCTTCCATCACCATGCATTTCAAAACCCTCAACCTTTATCGGAAAAAAATCATATTCCTGGTCATTAAATACTAGTTTATTTTTATATCCATTTTCTCCAGCATGAAATAAATACTGACCCTTCTCCCTAAGATTAATTTTATACAAAGATATAATAGAAGAAGGATCCAGATCAAACAAAGATTTAATATTTTTACCAGTATTTTTCATAATTAATAACTATTAGGATTTGACCCATTTGGATTAGTTGTTCCGTCTGAATTAACTGAGCCTATAAAATTGGATACGTTAATATTGTTTTCTAAATTATATGCGTACACAGTTCTTGGAGGTAAGCCATAAATCTTACTTATTTTTTTGGTTTCCCCTATCACGGGCAAGTATGAAACTTCGCTCGTTATATCTCTTACATTTTCTGAGAAAATACTTTTTCCACCAGTAGACATATGCCAACTACAATCAATATTTCTTAGATCATTATTAGCTTTAAATAATTCATTCATATCATCAGATGCTCCAAAATAATAAAAACAATAAAATATATGATTTTTTAAAATTTCTGGATCCCTCGAGCTTAAGTTTATATTTTGATTATTTATATAATCTCCCCATATGTTTCTTTTTAATTTATTATACCAATTTTTATTTAAGTATCTACTTAACTCCTCGATAAACTTTTCATCCCTATTAACTCCATTCCTAAACTTTGAGTCCGCGTTACAGTTTTCATTTATTTCAAATATATTATTCCACTCTTCGATTGTATCCCACATTCTGTTTGAATTCGTATATACTGGATCAAATTCTTCGGGTAGATTTATGCTTCCAATTTGATTTCCATCTCCGCTTGTGAAGTTTCTTTTTATATCTATACTAAAAACAGAGCCCGCAATAGAAGAGGAATAAAGGTTAATTGAACCAGTTAAAGATATATCCACTTCTTTTATGTCAACAAACGGCATATTCCCCTCTTTTGAATATACGTTTGAGACCTGCATTACACCCTGCGGACTCCAAGGTTCATCGTAATAATCCTCTAATATTATTTTTCCAGATTTAATATATTCCAACTCACTTAAGTCTGATTTATTGGTGAACGTTTTTAATTTAGCTACATCAATATTTTCACTATTTGATAACGGGCAAACAACGTTTCCCGGTACCCATGATAATGAATTTGGGTAGTCTACCCTCTGGGATTGTGAGCTCGATAAACTAACCACCCCGGAAGATATATACTTAACTCTTTCCATCTTCCATATATAATCAGAGTCAGTATTATATTCTATAACCCCCGTTGTCCCACTATTATATATTTTTATATTAGAATATGAATCAGCGCTCATCGCTATATTCATAGATATAAAATCATTATTAGGGTCATTATCCCCAGAAGACATACTATAAAAATCCATACTACACTTCCTCCATTTGGTAAGCGTTATAATCACCACTATCTACTACAAAAATTCTTACATCATTTCTTGGGCCTGGAATTATTTCTGCATTAAAGAATACTGTTTGATTCTGTATGTCTTGCGCGTTACTTATCGGTTTTGTTGATATGAACATGCCTGTCCAAGAATATCCGTCTATATTAATGATATCTATATTATTACTATCATATGAAACCTCTATGACCCTGTTATTGTAATTAATTTGTGTTGGCGGAAGGCTTGACTGCAACAAGTTGTTTATATCATCGTGCTGATTGACACTTATCACCTCATTAACCAAGTAATTAAACGCTCCAATAGACCCCGTTATGCCTAAATTACCATAAGTTTCATACCAGCCTGGATTCATATTATCAAAGGTAGACGCATACGCCTTAGATATATCTCTTAATCCCGTAAATACATTCTCCACTGAATTATCGTCTGCAGTATTAAGCTCAATTGTTTTTTTCTTTTTTAGCAAATATTGGGCTTGTATTTCTGGCAAATCCGATAGGTTTGGGTATACAAAGTTGTCATTATTTGACATCCATCCTTTATCAGCAGGAAAGCAAATAAACTCTCCCTCTATTTTAAAACTAGGAGAACAATAAGCAGAGTAAGACTTGGAATTAAATTTTAGAGTTACCTCTGTGGACCCCTTGGATTTAAAATACTGCGCGTCTTCAGTGTCAGAAAAAAACGGCTCATCTCTCACCCTAATAGATTCCCTCCCGTGGTCCTCAAACAACTGCATTGCAGGCCCATAAGATAAAATTTCTGTTTCTGATAAAACTAAATCGCAGTCTTCGTTTTCTTCCCACCACAAAATTGATGTCACATCCTCCTCGCATCTTGGGACGTTGAAACCTGGCAATATACTTATTTCAGCCTCAAATCTGTCTCCGTTTCTGTTTTCTAATGTGCCCGCTTTACCGTTTAATAATTCATCGTAATAAGGGTGAAAAAACGTATCAATAATAACCTTCTCATCTGGATTTATTGTAAAAGGTAACTCTCGAGTATTTCCCGTGTTGTATTCAGCAAACCCAGAATAATCAGGAAAACTAAAAAGAGAAAACCGATCAGGATCACTATTTTTAAAACCAGTAAATTTTATAGGCATATTACAAGTATTCCTAATCGTTACGTACTCCCCACTGCTAACTGTAATGCGGTCAAAACTACAATTGTAATCAGCAATAGGAAGGCAATTTCCCTCGGGTTTCAACCTTTTTGCATCCTCCCCCTGACTACGTTCTGTATTTATGTATTTTAATCCATTTTCTGTTATTAAAAAATCACACCCAACATACGCGGTTTTACCAGTTTCAGAAAGCTTTATGCCTGACTCTAAATTAATAAAGCTCATTCTATTTGTCCCCCTATTGAGCTTTGATTTAATGATGAAGAATTCACGCTGAATTCGTAGTTCGCATAACTATACATTCCCTTGTGCGTTCCATCATCAGAATTAAACAGCAGTTGCACTTCTTCAGAAATATCATCATTCCCGCCAGTTTTTATGCCAAAAAATAAGTCTATTTTTTCGCCTGGCTTCAGGGTTGGTAAATGAGAATAATTACCTTTGTATTCATTTAGGTGGCTTGCGCTACCAATGTTATAGTCTACAATTTCTAGGCCCGAATCAGCCCTAAATACCCTTACCGGCATACCTTTTGACGCAACCCCTATGTTCTCCACTCCTCTGGTTTGAGAAGAATTAGATCTCCACCCTCCCTGAATATCAAAAGGTACTCCCTGTCTTAATACCTCATACTTAGTATTGAAAGACTCCCATAATATATTTGAGTTTTTCTTTTCTGACGAAAATAGATCTTCGTTATTCTGATCATTAAAATATTGTCCCCCATAACCTTTAACTATGGAGTTAATATCCTCGCTAGGATCCAAATACTTTATGTCTTTATTTGATCCACCCTTAACTATACCCTCTTTTAAAATTTCAGTAGTCCACTTTAGCGGCGTACTCTGTCCTTTTGTGTTTACTATTGTGTTTAGTATTTTTACATCGAATGGCCCACAATTATAGAGTATAACAGAAAAAATATTTTGATAACCGTTTTCGTTTGTCATCGCTTTTACGACGTTTATTAAATTAAACATTCTGCCCACCTCGCCAGAAGGGTCGCCCTCTTTTGTTATTGGAAAAAAGAACTGAGGAGTAACCCCGGGAGAATCCAGATAAGGATATTCCTTATCATAATCATAAACATAGTTTGGCGCATATATAGACTGGTAATCAGAATTCTGAATACCTACCTGCGCCAACATAAAAACCGTCGGCAAATCTTCATTGTACCAAGATGGATTCTGAGGCCCGCTATCTGGGTGATTATATTGAGACCTGCCTCCATCAGAAGGCATTCCCTTATATTTCTCTAAATAGTTATAAGGGGTATAGCTCCCGAAACCTTGTTGACTTAATGCAGCATCACTAGGCCTTCTTTTTGCAAGCGACCCTCCATCCCTCATTTCCGCACACATATTCAACCCAGGCTGAGTATAAGTATATTTATACGGTCTTCCTATTGTGGCGTCACTAGTAGTAAATACTGCATCTGATAGCATTATAATAATCCTATCTGTAGAGTACTCAGCTCTAGGGCTATTATAAAATTGAGCTAATGCCTGACTTAAAACCATGGGCACGTTTTCTCCATTTCTACCACCCACATTCTGCAAGCTTTTTATTTTCTTATAAGATTGAACCTTGTCAAAAGAATTAGGATAATCTGAAACTTTAATAATTTCTTCCCTGGCATCTCCCATTAATATAAACCCTATATTAACTCTATTGCTATCTATCTTTATATCAAATCTATCTAAGTTTTCTAGATTGTATCCGTTATTATCAAGCGAATCTCTTATTTTTTTAATCGGATCATAAAGCGACGATATCAAGCTATTTGTAACTACTCGATCTGCCGGCCAAGGAGGTATGGTGTTATCGCCCGATTTGGATCCGTAAGATAATGCTGGCGCATCAAATTCGCCTGAAAAAGATTTTGTTCCTGGCATCTTGTTTCCATCATAAGAGGTTATCATTTTTAAAACAACATCCAATGCTAGATGATATTTTGATATTTTTTCTCCATTGATGGTTGAATGAGAGTTCGTCATGCTCCCCGTTGTATCAATTATAAAAACCAAATCTACTGATTTATTTTTTAATTCAATTTTATTTTCCAATAAATCAAACCCTACTCCTGCGGCAGCCTGCAATTGAGAAGAAAAAGTACACAAACCATGCCTAGTTATTGGCTCCTGTATTTCCGCGCTATAACAAGGCCTCTCTTCTTCTCTTCCTCCAACCCCAAATACAGATAAAAGATCCTCCTGCTTGGACGTTGCCGACTGAATAAAGGTAACAGATATAGAGTGGTTATTCTTATAAATTACATCATGGCCCCAACTCGGACAATAAAATGTTGACATGTTTGAACTCGAAGGAGATGTTAGCTTATCAAAATCTTTTAGGTATGGCCTTGGCATCTGGAATCTAAACTTCTTAAAACCCAAATGACTTTCAAGAAACTGCAATATCTCAGCAGCCTCCTGATCGCTTCTTTGCTCAAATGTCAAATTAAAAACCGAAAGATTAGAATTAATTTCTTTTTTATATTTCTTATTGTACGTCTCCAGGAACTTTGTTTGTATGTGCTCTGGAGTTTGATCCAAAGTGAAAACAAAACTTGGCTTGTGATCGAAATTTCTAACCTTTAGCCACGGGAACTTAGGTGTTTCGTCTGGGTTTTTTAAATATATACTACTTCTACCCTGAGCTGCGGATATGAGTAACCAAAAGTCATCTTTAGAATTTAATGTAAAATCTTCAAGAGGCGTAAACTTTACAGAAAGAGTGTCTTCGTTTATATCTGAATCTATTTGCATCCTCCTGTAGTTTTTTAAATAAACCTGCCTTTTTCTTACCTCCCCAGTTTCGGGGTCGGTTATTTTTGATGGAATGCTTGAGATTCCCTCAGGCATTACTACCTTACTGTAAAGGCAGTCCTCCGGGCATACTTGCATTTTTTTGAACGTTATATTTTCGTAGAAAACAAATTTTTCACCACGCAAGGTCAGAAACTCTTGTCCATTTTCTTCAAAATACTGAGCACCATATTCATCTTCGTAAATTTCCGACCTTGGGACTATTTTTTCTTTGCCCGCAGGCTTCCATATTTGGTCGGCTAGTTGCTTTGTCTCTATTTCTTCATTCCTTACTTTGATTTTACCCTGATCTGCTACGTCAAACCATCTTACGGAGGTGTCCTCTCCAGCAGAGGAGGTTGCCCTTAGGTTGACTACCGTCTCATGAGAACCTTCTTTGAGTATTGGGCTAAAAACATATTCTGTCTCGGATATTCTTTTGGCTATATTTGTTTTACCTACACTAAATATAGAGTCCCTTGGATCTTTTATTTTAACATAGACGCAGTCGCCTTCTTCTAAATTTTGCTCCCGAGTAAACCTTATTAGTCCTCCCCTTAATTCTTCCGGTTGACTCTCTTCGTACATTGATATATCAATTATTTCTCTTTCTTCTACTGATTGTACGCCATCTTCTTCCTCAAGGGTAAAAGTATTAAGGGTTATTTGTTCTCCTTTTTTAAACTCTGTTTTTTCGTCTATAAATATAGGTATTAAAGTATCAATGCGATTATTGTATCCAGCATGACTTTCAACACTAGATAAAGTGCTTTCGGTATTACAAATGAATTTAGCATTTATATTATTATTGTTTCTATAAGATATCGAATGACTAAACTGAGTGCATGTATATTTAAGGTTGTCCTTATATGGATAAGTATACTTAAAATTAAAAGACCCTACTTCGCTGGATAAAAGTCTATCGCCCTTATAGTCAATACTAAAAATAGAATCATAGGCAAAGGATTTTTCTTGCAAGAAATGTATTATAGCCTTAGCCTCCTTGTCGGTTCTATTATTAAAGCTTAGACTAAGCTCCATTGGTAGTGAATTTATGGCCATACTCGTGACATAGTCCTGGCCTTCACCCATTTTTAGTTCATCGTTTTTTGCGACAAAGTCTGATTTCGATCCATAGGAAGGTCTCCATACAAAATCTTGAGTCCAATATTCCAGCCCACTCCTACTATTAGGGCTACTTGAATAACTTGATTTGTGATCTTTTATACAATAAAAAAATTGACTAAAATTTCTAACTAACGGCTTACTGAACTCAAAAGATCCAGACTTTAAACCACAAACATATAAAAACAATTTAGCCGAAAAAGCTTCTTGCGGAATTGACTCGCTGGGTACATCTAAAAAAACATTATAGTACTCGGTATTATTTAATTCACTACCAGCCATGAGCCTGCTAGTATTTCTTAAATTAGAAGCGTAAACCTCCTTGTTGCTTTCATCATAAAACCTCAGCCCAATACCTACTCCAATTGAATCATTAAAATTTATAGACCTATCTTGATTTTCAGTCAAATATGTTTTATACTCATCGATTAATTCTGTTGAGTCATCCACCTTTCTTATGAATCCATTGGCGGAATACCCCAAACTTGGATTAATCCTAAAAAAAGAACTAACTTCAGTCTCCTTGCTCTCCCCAATTTTAAATTCACCTTCTTCAGAGAATATTAATTCTTCTATTTTTAATATGTCATCTTTCTTAAAATCAACATCTACGCTGTAGTCTACATAAGGATATTCATTAATTGTTAAATTCTCCCCGGATTCACTAAAAAACTGAAACCCTCTTTTCCCCCTCTTGGTATAATCTTGAGGCCTAATAGAGTTATCGGTAAAATCTTCAAAAATCTTAATTGCCGGATCGTATGACTGAATTCCAGAATTAGATAAAACTAAGTCTGAGTCTTCATTTTCTTTCCACCACTGGACAGAATAGAAGTTGATTCCAGATTCTGTTGGTATGTCCATTATCTATAAGATTGTTTTATGGTTGCAGTTCCCTGAAGAAATCCTCCCTCTGATACAGTAAGGTTATCCTCTTCGACCACCCCGTAATCTTTTAATTCCTGAGAAGGAAGTTCAGGATGAACCAAGCTTCCATCTAAATTAAACTCCTTTAATAACCCTTGGTTATTATCTGTAAAATCTTTACTGAAACCTATGTCTGACAATTTAACCACCACGTTAGCCCTTTGTCCAGAAATTTTTAAGAATGGATCTAGCTTTTCTCCCTGTATTCTAATGCTTATATCAATATCTTCCTTAGTTACTCTTGTTGGTAGTTCTCCATCTTGATCCATTTTTCCACTCAATGGTATTGGGACCTCAGGAGTTCTCCTTGATGATATCCTATAATCAAAACTTAGTGGGTAATTTATACCCACATCATTAGATCCTTCTATTTTCGTATTAATTGCATGAGGAACAGTTAACTGAGTTTCCTTAATACATCCATAATTATTTGTTATTGACTCTGACAGCCCAGATTGATATATCATTCTACCATATATGTCTAAGCTTAAATTTGCTTCTATAATCTCAAAAGGTTGAGCGGAAAAAGAAAGCTCCCTTAAATATGCATCTTCAAATATATAGTCTCCAAAAGATCCAGTGATCCTACTTTCATCAACTTGAGGGTAAACATTAGGATCAAGAAGCCCCGTCAAGTCTGCAAAAGTATGAAGGTTCCCAGTGTTCATGTAATAAGTTATATCTAACGAACCTCTTACTATTCCACCAGCTGCATAACTTCTCAAAACTTCAACTTCGCCATACTCTATATCCCTATCATATTTTAACAAAGTCTCACCAGTAGATCTCACATTAATATGGTAATCTCCAGGATGTAAGTCTTTGGTTGTGTAAAGTGATTGTCCGCCAGGATAAGATATCCTAGATCCACTTAATATATTTTCTATAGATTCAGGAATCTTCACTCCGGGTCCTCCTACTGGACCCATTAAAAATCCTGACTCATGTGCTCCCGAAAAATATATATCTTCATCTTGCAAGGCAAAAGATATGTTGTAATCGTCTACGAACTTTTTTGCCTGAATTGGTTGGCTCGCTGAAAGTCCAGCTCTATTTGCAAAAATCATTACCGGCTCTTGCCCTTCTGATGCTATCAATAATGGAACATCCTCATATCTATAAAAAGGCTTACTCATCTTTTATTATAATAAGTTTTATAGGTTAAATTTACAGTCATTCTTCCGTTGGTTGAAGCGGACATGTCCTCCCCAATAAGCCTTGCCCTTTTAACTGAATAATCCTGAATTGGCACGTCAAAACAGTCGTTTATTTTTATTGATATATCATGAACAGTTGGAGCTTTCAAATATTTTCTCAGACTTTGGTACTGGTACTCGTCTATATCAAGCGAAAAAGATGCGTTAACTACAACTGGCCAATCTACATCTACTTGAGCCGGAACTGATGACCCAACCACATATATTGGCGAAATTGGCACATCTACGCTGTAGCTAAAAGACGTAACCCTGTCTGTCTTGGCTCCCGCACATTCAACTATTATTGAGCCTTGATTTGGTAGTCTTATTTCTGGAAAAGCATTCTCCCCAGAAGCATTATATATTCCATTATTCGAATCTTCAGATGTTATACCAAATCCGTTACCCTCTTGCAAGAATATACCATCAACTCCATCTTGTTTAATGAAATCAGGAGACCCACCTACGTCCCCGAACACCCTAATAGATGTTGAGGTACTTGGTAACTCGCCAACGTTACACGACACAGAATGATTAGTTATATAACCCTTGTCAAATCCAAAATATTTATTATCATGATGTATACTTCCGGTAAAAGGAACATCTCCAGTAAATTGAAGAAAAAAATCTTCACTGACCAGTGTTGAATTTATAGAAAAAGAACCCTCTAGCGGTGAATTCAAAACAGACATACTATTAGGAAAACTACCCAAGTCTCTATCTAGTGCGCACTCGGGACTTTCGTCAATTAACATTTGAAAGCCGTTTTCATCCAAAATAAAAGATCCATCTGGTTGAATTAACCTATCTTTATCTTCGTAGAAATTTTGGTTAACGTGGCCCCACCCAATTATATTTATTGGTTTTTCTTGTATAGAGTAAGATCCAGCAACATTTTGGACCCCCGATATTTGGGTTCCGTTTATAAAGAATTTTTGCTCATAACCTAATACTGCTTGCTTCATGAGCTAAGCTCCCCACCTATTCTTTTCTCTTGCCTTATTACATCTAATACTGCGCTTTTTATTTTTAATGAAAGTTGTTGCTCTTCTTCGTAGGATCCAGCCGAACTATCAGTTGAAATACTCTCTCCTCCTGCTTGATCTATAGTTACATTAACATTTATATTATTCGTGGTTTGTCCTACTTTTTGTATTTCTGTTGAAGTCTGTGGTCTTTGATTAATGGGCTGGCCCATCATTTCAACTTGCTCTACGTTGCTTATCCTATTAACTGGGCTCGCTTTAGCCATTGAGGGTGATGGCGCCGTTGACGTTTTACCGACAACCCCTCCTTCATAATAACCACTTTCACCCCTCTTAAAACCATCCGGATTTTGTAGAGCAAATCTCATCATGTTTGGATTATCTCTCAGAAGCTTGTCTGTGGAGCTTTTCTTTATTATAAAATCTCCCTCTGTTAATCCAACTGGACCAACATTATCTACCCCCCCTTTTCCTTGAACAATTGGTAGCTCGCCAGTAGTATTCATCCGTGAGAGATTTTCGTAACCAATTCTTTTAGCTATAGGTGCAGGTATAAAGCCTTCCCCCGCTGTAAGCATGGCTGGTATCGAGCCCCCAGATTGACGGTGAATAGCTCTCCCCTTTCTTGACCATTTATTGTTTATGGCAATACTTTTTTCTATATTGCCTTTGGCCCTATGCATTTCTGTTTTATATTCGTTTTTAGAAAAGTCGTCAAAATTATAAACTATATTATCGTTTGATATAATTTCCCCGCTCCTATAGCCCTCCTTAATAGCTCTATAATCTACATTTAAACCTTTATGTTTTGCAGCTCTATAATCTTCAGCGTGTTTTCCAAATCCCAATGTACCTTTTGCAAAATTTTCACTAGCTCTTACGCCTTTAGCGATGTATGGTTTTGCGACTTCAGATAACTGGGCTGCAGCCATACTAGTAACAGTTGAAACTATAGACCCAATTGTTTGCATTTTTTTGTCAAACTTCTCGTTAGTTTTCTTTACGTCATAGGCGGCTTTCTCAAGTAGATAGTCTTTGTACTCCTGCATCACGGGATCTTGAGTTAATAATTTTGCACTTAATCTGGGGTCTCCTTTTTTAATATTAACATCTGATTTTAAATCCAAATTGTTTAATTTGTTTTTGTCAAAAACAGGGGGTGAGTCAGAAGCTTCCGCATTTTTCTTGCTAAAACTTTTTCCGACTGCACGAGAAACCTCGCTCATTACTATTGACTGAGCAACCCCTTCAACCCCCCTCATTATTCTGCTTTTTTCCCTCTTCTCTTTGGCTCCTTTTGTACCAGTTCCATCTTTGAAGTATTGAATTAATCCGCCGCCCTGCTTAAGCTGAGAGGCTTGATCTTTTGGTATAACATACTCTCCAGCAGTCAGCATTGCAGGGACTTTATCTACACCTGCTGGGCCGTCTACAAATCCGCCTTTAGCGTACTGTCTGAATGGAACTGAAGCTTGAGCGGATAAAGCTGCAGTATTTAAATCTATAGAATCCTTTAGGATCAAATTAGAATCCCTTAGTAGCAAATTAGAATCTTTTAATAAATCTTGACCAAAGAAAGCTGTAGATAAATTACTAATCATTTTATCTATATTATGCTCCATTATTCTATCCAACAATGTGTCAGCCATACTTAACCCAAAATCACTCCAAGCCTCCGAAGCGCTTTTTGCTCCAGAGCCTATAGACTTAAACAGGTCCTTAAGCCCCGACCTGGTCTGGTCGAAACCTATATTGACAAGGTCTGCAGATAAATTAGCTGATCTTTCGCTTAATTCCGCTAATTTTTCTCGCAGCATGTCTGCGCCACGAGTATTGTTACCGAATTCTTTATTTAGGGCCGTCATGGCTTGAGCCAAAGCTAAACCGTCTTCTGGAGAACCTGTTTGCTGAAATTTTTCTCGAGCCACCTGCAAGTCACCTGTAGCGGAAATTTTACTCTGTGTAATTTGCTCGCGAACAAGCTGTGTAATTTTCCCCTGCTCTGCTAATTGTTTTATTTTTTCTTGATTTATTAAATTAGTAGTATTTAAATTTAATATTTCTGCACTTGTTTGTCTGGTAACTAAGTCTATTCTATTTTTTTCTATATTATAGAATTCATTTTTTAATTGGGCATCTGTTTCGGCGAGGCCCGCTTGCGTGATTTCATCTTCCAGCTTATTTGTGATTAAGTCTTTGTAATCTTTGGTTTTCGAGAAGATTTCAAGTCTTTCCTTGAGTTCCTTTGAGGATAGATTTTGAGCCGCAACTTCTGACTTAAAATTCAATTCCCTTAACTGTTTATTTTTCTGAAAGTTTTGGATTTGATAATTTAATTGTTCTAGGGATTTTTTTGCAGCAAGAGTGTCGGTTACATTTTTTTCTCTTTGGGTTTGATTTGCTTCGTCAATCAATGCAGAACTTTCGAGTATTTTTTGTAGATCTTCTTCTCTGAAATCATTTGTTTGTTTGAGAGTTGCTGCATTACCCCTCATTGCTTCTATCGCTACCTCAGCGTATGGAGTTGCTTTTGCTAGTATTTCTTGTAACTCAAATGCTCCTTCTACTGTTTTCTTGCTTATGAAAGCTCTTATTTTCTCTTGCTCTACCGATTTCTCTTGGGCTTCTTTAGACTGTTTTTCTAATTCTAGGGCGTTATCTCTATTTTTTATTATTTCTTTAAATTTTTCCAGTTCTTTTGCGGTAAGACCGGTTTGTCTTTCACCATTAGCCGCAAACGCAAAGGCAAGCTTTTGCCTTACGCTCAAATCCGCTTTTTGAACCATTAATCTTTGTTCCGCTGTGCTCTTTTCCTCTTGTATGGTTTTGTTTAGTTCGTTTAATACTTTTGCATCTACTTCTGTTAATTTAAGATCACCTTTAGCTTTGAAGGTTTTGCCGGCAAGTTGTTCGCTTATAGATTTCTGGTTATCTGTGAATTTTTTATTTAATTCATCTTCGGCTTGATTTATTGCTTTATTGTTTATAGACAACACTTTATTACTGTAGTCATCTTGTATTTTTGCTAGATTAGCAGCTGAATCTTTTTGTATTTTTACAGAATTTAATATTCCGCCGTATTCAGATAGTATATCCCTTAATAAAGACTTCTCTTTTCTACCCATATCTGCTACTTTGGCTTCAATTTTTGATCTAAATTCTGCATCTTCCCTTTTGCTTTTTTGCGCGAAAACCGTCTTTTTGATTTCTGCTTCTAGATTTTGGTCGGCTTTTATTATGTCAGTTGCACCCTTTTCTGCTTTTTCCATTTTGCCTATAAATGACAATATTTGATTCGCAAGTTTACCCTCCGCAATAGGACTTAAAGTTGGATTGAGACTTTTTAGCATCGGAACTTGACTTATATCGTTGCTCAGGTCAGCTGCTTGAAGTTGGCTTTTTATTTTATTTTTTCTCTCTGGCTCAAAACTCTGAATAAACGTTGCCATATCTCCAGCCAGCTGGCCAATTTCAAGCTTCATCTCTTCACTCATTATTTTCTTTACGAGATGTGTCTGGGGCATAACGGGGGCATAGCTAGAAGACGTGGTTAATTTAGAATTTGGATCAAGCCTAGTCTTTTTGATGTCAACAATGCTTTCTTCAAACGTCGCCTTGAAGGATTGTAATGTCGCTTGTCTTTCTCGTTCTAAACTTAGAGCTCGCAGGGCTTTGGTCAACTTTTCTGTCTCGTTAAATTCTACAGACTTAACGTTGTTTACTAAATCAATAATTTGTGAATTTTCTCCACTTACTTTACTGACGTCCTTAAGATGCTTGCTTAATTGCGAGATTTGTTTTACTTGTATTTTTTGCAATTCAAGCAATTTTAAATCCTCAGTCATACTCCTAGATTGGCCTTTTATTGATAGTTCTCTTATATCATTTTGAGTTTTTTCTAAATCCTGCGAGGCTTGCAGTGCGGCATTGGTTTTTTCCGCGCTTTCAGATAGCTTTTCAAGTTTTTTCGCCGCTCTATCTGCTGAGCTATTAAATAAATCCATTATTCCTTCGCCGTCTTCTAGTTCACTGAAGAATCCCATACTCTTGAAGACGCCAGTAAAATTCTTTAAGGCTTCATCAGCTATAGTGAACCCTGTATATAATTGACCAATAAGGGGGGTAAATCTCAAAAGCCCTTTAGCTACAGCACCTATTCCTTTTTTCAATAGCCCTAGATTTCCTACAACACCCTTAACACCCTTAGAAGCATCTCCACCTTTTTTGAGATTGCCTATTATATTGCTTTTTATATTGCTCCTTCCTTCTTTAGTTGCCACGCCCTTAAAGGAGTCAACTATTCCAATACCCTTTTCCTTGGGCATATCAAAGCTTTCCATTAATTCACTGACCACAGTCTTTTGCTGTATATATGCTCCGGTTATGTTGGTTGCAGCCATCCCTAGCTCTGCGAGAGTTTTAGTGGCGCCACTCCCCTCTTTTGCAAACTGCTCTAAAAATCCATTAGCCATGCTTAATCCAGACTGAAACAAGAAAAGCCTCTGCAAGCTCATCATGCTTTGCATGGAATTTTGCTCCATTGAGTCGGCTGCCTTATCTGCAGCTTCCCCTAGTTTCTTAAAAGAAACTTTTGTTTTACTTCCAGACTGGGACAGCCTTTCAGATCTAGGATCAACAAAATTTGGAACCAAGCCACTACTAGCACCATGCTTTTTTGGATCAATCCCCATGCTTTTTGCGCGCTTAATACCTTGACTCACCCCCATTGGCTCATCCCTAGTATTAGTGACCGCAAGCCCCATTGGGTTTTTGGGGTTTTTTAATTCATTGCTTCTTTCAATTCTTATTTTTGAAGAAGGAACTCCCGCTGCTTTTTCTCTCGATACAGCGTCTCCTAGTGGGTTTGCGAAATTAGGAACATAACCTTTTGCGAATCCAAGTATCTGAAATATATCATCTACTTTATCCAGCCCAAACTTTTCATTTAATCTCTGAAACTTTTGGGCGCCTCCTGCGGCTTTTACGTATGCGTCGATCTTGGCTTGCTCGTTATTGCTTTTGCCCTTTTTTAAACTTTTAAGGTATTGGTTTTTGTCAAACTTTTTAAACCTTTTCCAATTAGCTGCAAAATTAGGAACCAAGCCTCCTGCAACAGCTCTTTTTTTCATAGGTCTACCCTTCTCAATTCCACCCTCAAACTCATCTTCAGAGTGCTTAGCAAAAGGTCTGAACGGGTTAGATAAATTCCTGGAAGTTGCCTTATTATAACCCAATGTAGCTTCTCTCATTATACTTGGATCAAGAGACCTAAACTCATTAGAGCTTATGAATTGCCTGATGTTTTGTATCGCTTCTTCTGCAAGCAATGGACTTCTTTTAGGTATCTTAAATACCTCTCTGGAGCTTAAGGATTTAATTGGCGGTGAAATTGCATTATTCCTAGACCAAGTAGCTAATACATTCGAAAATTTACTATACTCTCTTCCGGACATTGCAAAGTTAGGGACATGTCCTTTGGCTAAAACATTAACTTTTCCACCCTTTTGTTTGTGTTTTCTTGCTGCATTTATTTTCTTAGGATCGTAACCCATTTTTACGAGCATGTCGTAATCGCTTTTCAATCCTTTATTAACGTAACTCTCCAAGAACATCTGGTGGAACATATTCTTGGATTTAATTGACATCGTTCCTAAATTACCGCCCTTAAATTTTATTCCTTTATTGGCTGGGTCACGCAATACGTCTTGAATTTTTTGTTGGCGACTTCTTGTGTCAATAAAGTTAGGGATAATACCTTCGTACCCTGATGAGCCATATCCTTTCTGTTTTTTAAATGAAGCTCCTACTCTTAATTTATTTTTAGCTCTTTCTCCTTTACTAAAAAGTTTATTTTGCTGAGTATAAAGTTTTGCCTTATTGTGGGTATATTGAATGCTAGGGTTTTCTTTTGTGCCTTTGTTGATTTGGTGGTTTTTGCCCCACATTCCTACTTTTCTTTTTTGTGCAAATTTTACCAGTTCATCATATTCTTTGTATGCTGATTGTGTTAAATACCTTCTATCCGGAACGCCGAATCCTTTTACAACCAACTCTTCCGACAAGTCTGCGTCATCAAATACACCTCTTCTATATGCAGCCTTTCCTTCCTTGTCTCTTGTTGATTCTAACCGTTTTTTTCCAGCGGTTGACCCATAATAGTTTTTTGCTATCGTGGTTGCTCGGGTACCAAAAGGCTGGTCTTTTTCAACTGCGTCAACCCCTTTTAATCGATGGTCGATGTTTTGAACCCCTACTACTACATCGGCGTCTATGCTGTCTCCGTCCTTGATGCCTGTTATTGATTGAATTTTTTGTTTTTTATTAAAACTAGGTATAAATCCACCAGAAAGCCTATAAGCCTGGACATCTGCGTCAGATGACCCAAGCTTCATTGCTCTAAGTATTTCTTTTGAATCTTCTAGTTTTTGCTTCGATAAGGCGGACCCGACGTCACCAAAACCACTCTTTGCTAGAAATTGCTCAATATATTTATCCCCAGACAATCTAATGCTTTTTGACATTAAACTATCTTTTTGGCTTGATCCATATTTTGCCTCCAGGGGCATTCTCCCTTTTGATATAAAATCTAACTTAGCGTCAGGCGCTTTTTGCGTAGATTTGTACCCTTTGCCTTTTAGCATCTTTGATTTAGATAAGGCCTGCTCGTAAGCTTTCCCAGTTACATAGCTTACTCTTTTTGGATCCTTTTTACCAGCTTTATACGCTGACCTTCCAGCTTTATGCTTCGAGTCTACGTTTGAGAAATAAAAAGACCTCTTCAATACATCAAACCCTAGCTCTTCTAAAGCAGACAAGTGTTTTGAGTATGATGGCATTTCGTTTTTCAAATTTCTAATTGGTACCTCAATAGAACGCCAGCCTTTCATTTTCTGTGCCATAGAGCCTCCAGCTCCCTTGTCTTGATCAGATGTCTCGACAAACATTTTTGCCTTTGGTAACTGCAAGATGTTTGTGTTTCCAATCTTTTTAGCCTCAAGGGCATAGTTCGGAATAAATCCTCCGCTGGCATATGGATCGAATCCGTGTTGACCAGCAAAAGCATCCTTATAAGTTCTTCCTGCTTTACTTTGTTCGGGAGGCATAATTGCAGGCTGCCTCATGCCTGGAAACCTTTTTACTTTTTCGGCTTTATTGTAAACAACTTCCCCCATTCCTGGGATATTCATGGAGTCAACTTTTCCGGCTCTATATCCTCCTTTTGCTGCGCCCTTCACCTCTTCTCTTGCGGATTCAGGAACTACCCCCGAGGAAGCCGTCTTTCTTGACTGACTGAAGTCTGGATTTACTCCGGCTTGAACAAGGGGCCTAGCCAACCTAGAAGCAAGTTGAGCCTGCTCTGCCATTGCCTGGTTTTGTTTTTCAATAATTCCGAGTATAAATTGCTCTTGAGCTTTCCTATCTCCCTCTAAATTATTTAACCCTTCTTGTATTTTTAAATTTTCAGACAAAGCTTTGGTTATGGATTCCTCCATTTGTTTTATCTTGTCTTTTTCGCTAACTATGCCTAACACGTCTTTTAACGAGGTACTTGCAAACTTAGAAATATTCACAAATAGCTTTATGAAAATCGCACCAAAAGCTACAGCAGCTGGTCCGGTCAACACATTTCCTATTCCCCTAACCAGACCTATAGCAAAATCATTGCCTTTCTCTTCTCCGCCTCCCAGCATATTTTGTATGCCTTCAATTCCATCCTGCAGAAAAGATAGAAGCCCTCCTATTTCAGGGGTCAATGTTAATTTACCTATTGTCTCAGCCAACTCTTGCAAGGAGGTCGCTGTCTGAGAAGCCATAGCAGACATTGTTTGATTTAATATTTCGTTTTTCTTTGCCGCGTCTCCAGAAGCATTTCCTGCAATTTCAGTGGCTTGAGCCTGAATACTTTGCTCTTTTGCTAAATCCCTTAATGCCGCACGAAATACATTGGCCTGGAAAATTCCTGCCGAAAACTGAACAATGTTTGATTGTTGTGATTGAGTTAATTTATCAAAAGATTTAGCCATTCCTAACATTAACCTATCTGCGGGCAATATAGCTCCAGATAAATCCCTAACAGCCAGACCCATTTCTTCTAACTGTCTAATTGATTCGGGCCTCTGTATCCTAGTAAAAATAGTTTTAAGTCCGTTACCTATTACGGCGCCACCACGGGCAGTAGTTTGCTGAAGCGCGGTAACTAAACCGATTAAGCTGTCAATTTCCACACCTGCATCTATTGCAACAGCTCCGGTTCTTTCTAATGCATTGATTAAATCTTCTGAACTTACTGCAAATTTAACATCAACTGCAGCTAATTTATCAATAATGTCAGTTGTGGTTAAGCCTGCACCACCAAATGCATTTACTGCAGCAGTCAATCCAGATACAGCCTCAGCAGCCTTCAGCCCAGTAAGCCTTGTTAATGTTAGTGCATCATTTGTCCTGCTCAACACTTCCTCCATCGTTAAACCCTGCCTAGAAAACTCCAAGGCAGCTTCCGCTGAAACGTTAAATGATTGAGCTGTGTTCTTAGCGACATCAAATAAACCTCGACCAAACCTTTCCAGGGATTGAGCAGAGGCATTTAATACAACATTAATGTCTGTTAAAGTTTTTTCGAATTTTATAGTTTCGGCAACTAGCCCTTTAAAAGCGTCAGATATACCATTAATTATTCCTACAGAAGCCCCGAAAGCGATAACTCGAGCATTTGAAGCTTCTAGTGATTTTGTAAACTCGTTGGCTGACGCATTAATCCGACCAAGTGGCTGAGTAAAACTTCTACTATTAACATTAAAAGATACCTGCTTTCCACCGATACCATTAACGACCTTATTTATCTCGGCCGCAGCTCGATCCATACTCCTCTTTGCTTGAGTAGTATTTACATTAAGATTTACATCTGCCCTTATTCCTGCCATTTTCCTTTTACCGTATTAATAAATGATTATATTAATAATCACATATATGTACACCTAAAATATTAGACCTTTTATGTTTATTGCTTTATTTACGATGGTATCTTAAAACCTTCCTCCGATAGTATGAATCCTTCTTCTGATTCCTGTAGTAAAAACTCATTATGATAAGATCCACTAATAAAAAAACCGTTATTAGGACTAACACCAAAACTAAAACTACAATCCACAGTTGCTATTGAGCCAATTGATTCATTAAGATTATAACTATCAAGCTTAGCGTTATTGATCGCGAATTTCAAAAAGGTTTCACGTTCGGCAGATGAATAGCAAAAGTAATCGCAATGATTATTTAGATTTATCTCCATTTCATACTCTTCATCTTCACAAAATATCTTCCTGAAATCTCCGCTATTAAAAGCGCTCGCCAATAAAGAAAACGATATAGTTCCAATCTGAGGATACTTCATTTTTCTTCCATAAGTATGCATAGAGCCAAACCCATACAAATTCTCCCTAGCAAAGGGTAGATTGATTTTAAAATTCTGTATGTTTGCTGATCCATCTATGCAGGTTTCTTTGTTTTTATCGGATAGTATTGGCCCGCCTACATTTAAATTTTTCAGGTAAACATTTATTCCCCCAGGAGCAATGGCTGAAACAGGAGACTTATAGGTTTCTGGCTGAAATTCTATTCCCGTCCCCAGCTGAACATCCCTGCCGTGTATACTCATTGTAGGCCCTTCTACATCTATTCCTCCGTTAGCTAAATCCATTGAAGGAATTGGTGCTCCACCTTTATATATGTATCTTTCCCCGGTTCCAAGAGGTATTTTTCCTTGGTCCTGTAAATGAATGTATCCATTTAATTGCGTCAATAAGTAGCCCAAATGTTCGATATTATCAAGCCACGAATATCCTCCGTCGCCTGACCCATAACACGAGTGCCTTAAATTTGAAGCGGCAAAAGAAACAGACGCGCTAGGAAATTCTCCAACTCCGGCTGATATCGAATAATCCGTTATATAACAATTGCCTAATCCCAGTACGTCTATACCCGAGTATCCATTTTGCCTATTCTCGTAACCTGTTAAATCAAAAGGCTCGTCTCCAATCGCAATTAATATACTTCTGTCTTCTTTTAAATTATGGTATACGCTTTTTCCATTGTACATAAAGTTCAATCCAAGCAAATCTTCTTCGTGTCCGTCAGTCAATAAGTAATCAACTTTTAGGGTTGTATTTGGCTCTGATACTATTTTTCTATCTAAAAAATCTTCACTTCCTATATGCTGAACATCCTGCCTGGACACATCCACGGAGATACTTGCGGACTGAACCCTATTAAAAAAACGCAGTAAATCAGTCTCTGGGCTTGCTGCGGGAGAATCAGTTAGAAATAATCCAACTGAATTATACTTTATTGAATTTCTTTTGCGAGCCATACAAATAAATACACCCCAGCCAATGACTGAGGTGTATTTTTGTTTAAATTATAAAATTTAATTAACTTCTGTACCCTAGTAAATTTCCACTTACTGGCTCGTTTTCAATTCCGCCCAAACCTGTCCAGGCTGGAGGCTGACCTACTAATGTCGCATCAGATGCCTCTTTTCCTGAAATAAAGAATCCGTTATTTATATCATCTGCTCCAGCGATTTGCGCAACAAATGTTAAATCAACAGTTTTTCCATCTCCAATTGTGCTACTGAAGTTTTCTGACTCAAGTTTAGCTCCCTTTAAGGTATAGGTCATAGCTATAGCGTCATCCTTAGTTTTGCACTCTATACATTCTGGGTCATACAAAGTAATTTTTGCATCCATTTTGTCGCATCCGCATAAAAGATCAGCCATGTTTGCTTCTTTAAGCTCTGATACTATCGCACTAACAGATAGGGTTACATTTAATGGAACATCTAGTGTTTTTGAAAAACCAAAAGTTGAACCCAATCTCTGAAGAGTGCTTCTTCCCATTGGCACACTAAGGCTTGCAGATTGAATATGAGCTGAACCATTACTATATTCTCCACTAACCTGCTTTGATAGCAATCCTGCTCCTTGAAGATCAAGAGTAACATCTCCTGGCCTTAAGGCTGCAACATCGCCACATCCATCATAACCACTTGCAGCAGCTGGAAGAGAATAAAGACCAGTACATCCATCAGGTTTACAATCCCTAAACCCAGCAGAAGTGTCCCATGCGTCACTCATCAAACTTCCTTTGGCCATATCAATTGCCGGAAGATCGTTTCCAGTTTCACCAATATCACTCTTGATATTCATTCCCTCTACGGTAACACTTGCGGTAGGAATTGATCCAACAGAGATATCAACACTATAATCTGTAATATACCCATTACCAAGAGAAATAACAGACTTTCTTTCTTCCTGTCCTGCATTATTTAAGTTAATATCTCCATTAACCGCATCTCTTGCTTCAGGGGTTGTCAAAATAAAGAAGTTACTTCCAGCCTGATAAAGTTCAGGAGAAAATCCTCCGCTTAATGCGTTGGTTATTCCATCAGTAACAAATTCAATGTGTCTTTCATTGTATCCATCTACAAGATAATAGCTGAAATCCAAATTAACTGTAGGAGCTTCAATAACAACAGAATCCAACCTTGACAAATGGCCGAATTGATTTATATCTTCCCTATTGATAGTGAACCCATAATTTGCGCTCTGAATTCTTTTCAATTGCTTGATGATTGTTCCATGAGCTTTCGCATATTTTATATCATCTGTAGCTCCACTTAAAGTTCCATTAGTTGAGACAGCAAGGGCTCCTCCATTTGTACTGGTTATCGTAAATGTTGCTAACCCCGGAAGAGGATCTCCGCCAATAGGGTTGCCGCTGATCGCGTTAATTATGTCGGTATTAGTGTGAACCGTAGCTTCAAATGTTACAATAATTGTATTTGTTGCCAAATCATATGCTGCACCTAGAGTCGCTCCTGCACCACCGTCAAATTGCGCAATAATAATACCGTTAAGTTCATCTTTATTGATGTTAGAAGTATAGGTGTTAACATCAATTGTTACTGTAGCTGGAGTTCCTGGTACAGCGGCAGCTTTTCCATCAGCGTTCCACTCGGGCCAATCATCACCACATTGCCAACCAACAATATGTCCGCGAGAATTAGTTCCAGGATTGTTATTCGTACCAGCAAAAACTTGATCCTGCCTAGTAGGAGGAGTCATCATGCCGTATGGTCCGGGGCCAACATCAGCCGTAAGACTTGCATAATCCGATGGATTTTCTGCGTTGTTAGTACTTGCTCCAGTAAAGTGGTAGCCTGTCGAATCTGGGCTTATGAATAAAGCTTCTGATTGGTAAATAACTCTGTTTCTATGTACGGCCATTTTATTTTTCTCCTATTGTGTTAAAAAAGTTGTTACTTCTAATTACATTATTGATTATTATTTGGGAAGTTTTTTATTTACTTCTAGGAAATCTTGCTTGATTAACTTCAAAGTCAATAAATCCTAAATATAAATCTGGGTTTGTGGTTTTTGATAATCTATCGCTAATTTTAGAAGATTTTACGTCATCGATAAACATAATTGGTTCATCGCTTTTGCAATTTTTTACTGCCTCAGTATAACTAAAATGACCCGTCTTCAAATCTCCATATTCGTCAAGAGGGTAACTTTCGTAACCTAGGTTAACTATTGCCCTATTGAATGCGTCAGCACAAACAGCCATAGCTCCATCTAATTGATAAAGATTTTCTGCAAAAAAGATTACCCTGTAATACAAATGAGTCATATCTTCTCCACCAAATGCAAACGGAGTATTTTCAGTTCTTTCCATTGATATAAATGCTGCTGGCGCAACCGGCTGATAAGGTTGAAGCCCAGTGCCCTCTCCCAAGTCAGGCGTAGTTCTACTGTTTACATTGTATTTATTCTGAATAACTAAATTTTCTTCTGTATCATCTGCTAAATATATATTTACGTCTTTTACTGCAAAATCACTTTTTATTTTTAAATCTTGATAGTTTGTTGGAAAATATACTCCGCTCAGCAAAACTCTTCCGTTGTCGAAATCTATACTTAGTCCACTTTGTCCTCTTGGGCAAAAATTATAAACCCCATTTCCTGTGTCTATGTATGCGCCGCTTGGTATATATGCGCCAGAAACGTCACTATCATAAAGCCATTGCTTGTATTCACTATTGTACGAAATCAATCCATCAACCGGATCGTCCGGATACATCGGCAGTCTTTCATCAGCCATATAATAAAGATTTCCCTGCTTGTTTGAATATGCTTCAGCAGTATATGTCAAATAATGATCAAACCAAAGCGCAAAACTGGTTGTTGCTTTATGATGAAATTGCGGAATCATAGGCCTCTATTAACTGAAACATCTTTATCAATATTCTGAAATGCTTTTTGCCATTTGTTTAGAAAACTTGAAATATAAGGCTTGTTAGCAAATCTTCCATTCCTTATTTTTTTATTAGACTGAACGCCAGATCCAGACCTACTTTTATTTGAACCCGTATTCAAATACATACCTAACCCAGACATACCAATCTCTATTCTTTGCGCCCAGCTAATTCCGGCAGCCCAAGGCAAAGGAGTAACTTTAAAAATTTGATCCCTGCTGGGTATCTCTATAGTTAATCTAGCCCTTCCATTTGGGTTAAATTTACTGACCCTGAAATTAGTTCTTGACAGTAGCCCAACGATTGGATCTATCGGCCTATCTCCTGCTGAGAATCCAATAAAAGAAAATAAATTTCCATATCCACCAAGAGTACCACTAGTATTTGTTGACTTTGGTCCAGCTAATATCTCTCTAGTAATAGGCAATCTTAAAAAATCTGAAATCATTTCTTTTTTCATTTTTTCTATTTTTTTAACTATTAATTCTCCTCCACTTGTTTTTAAATTGTTTTCTATAACCTTAGAGCTGTTTTTCATTGATAGAGATTTTTTAATCTCTCTATCGAATTGACTACCATTTACTGTAAACCTTATAGCCATTAATCCGTGGGTCTTAAATAATAAGTGAAAAATTTAGGCCTAAATAAACCGTGCTTCCTAACATCTGTTACTTTAAACATCAAGCGGCCATCTATTTCAACCCGTTTAGCATCCTTGAAATACTGGTAACCTTCCGAGTCCAACTTGATCCTTACTTCTCCGATATCGTGACTGACCTTAACGGTGCTATTTACCTCTGAGTCAAAATTGACTTCAGTCTGCTTATCCATATATAATATTCGCGCCATGAGCGCACTAAACTGACTCTTTCTAACTATTTGACTAACGCCTTTAACATTGTTATATAAATAGTTGAAATTTGGATCAGTACTCACTATAACCTTTTGGGACTCTTTGTATGCAAATATACTTCTTGCGAAAGTATCATGCATGTCTTGCATAACTGCCTCGTATTCAGCTTTTTGAGCTGCTGTTAAAAATGACGCCATAATATATTATACACTTTCTTTGAAAAAAAACTTTTTACATTTTATAATAAAGTATACTGCGCAAAATAAAAACCTATGGATCCTGACGAAGTACTGCAAACCGTTTACGCGAAAAACACAAAAATTCTCTTTAAATCTTTCTTGATTTTGATTGAAGACCTCAATAATGACCATCTTAGGAATTTTGAGAAACTTCGTAAAGCCATCCCAAAAGAATATCACAATCTACTAGACCAGGCCGACTACTTTGATCAAAACAAGCTTCAATACCTAAGAAAGAAAATATTAGACCTAGGTAATGACAGTATAAGAACAGCAGAAGATTCTTTTGAAAATTTCACTATAAGTTTTAAATTTTAAATTTAAAATACATACATTAAACAAATAAAAAAATGAGCAAAAAAACAATCTATAAATTTACAGTCAAAAAAGAAGAGGAAGTAGAAGAAGAAACAACTTCAGAAGTAGAAAATAAAGAAACAAAAGAAAAAGAAAAAGTTACAAAAACTAAAACTGTAAAAAAAGAAGTCCCATATGAGATCAGGATAGCTCAACCCTCTCGCCGCCAAGTAGAGGACGCCGACATGGAATTCAGCATCGAGATGAGTAAATGCATCAAAAAAGGAATACTCACAAAAGCCATGCTCGCTAAAAAATATAGCGACAGTGGAGGCCTACTATCAGAAGAAGATTCTTCAGAACTTATTAGGTCTTATCGTGAATTAGCTGAGCTCCAAAATGATTTAGGGCGATTAATGTCTAAAAAGAAAAAGACAGAACAAGAAATTAAAAAAGAAGGCGAACTGACCGAGTCCTTTACTTCAATAAGAAAGCGTATAGTAGATCTTGAAACTACATACCAAAGCGTGTTTAATCATACAGCCGACACAAAGGCTCAAAATAAAACAATCTTATGGTACATGCTTAATTTATCTTACGTTACCGGCCCAGACGAAAAAGAACTACCCTTGTTTTCCGGAGAAACAACAGAGGAAAAAGAAGAATCATATTACCTTTTGGACGAAAATGAAGACCAAATATTTGACCTAGCAAGAGAGAAGCTCATGACTTTCATTAGTTTTTGGTATTTTAGCCAGAACGCATCAGACGAAGACTTCCAAAGCCTTGAAAAAGATATTGACACAGGCGAGGTCTAATGAGTGGACTCAAAAGGTTATAGGCACTTATTAAAAGAGATTATTGATGGATTCTCTCCTTACTTTGTAGGAGAGTCTCAGAGGTTTATTAAGCACCAGTCTTTTGCTGACCTGGTTGATTTTGAGCAAACTTATCAGCGCTATTATGATCGGGCCGTAAAAAGAGGATTGCCCAGTGAAGCCGAAATACTCGACTCACTAAAACATGACGACATCTGGTCAGATAAAGATGACAAGCAGATAGAAACTCAAACCTTTTTCCTAGAAAGCCTAATTAAAAACAAAAAAAATATATTTCTTAAGAGTGCGTTAAAAAGAATAAACCAACAAATAGATGAAGCTCAAGAAAAATTAAACGAATTAAATAATAAAAAAAATAGCCTTCTGTCAAACTCTGCCGAAAAATACGCCCTCAATAGAGCTAATGATTATTACATGTTTAACAGTTTCTATAAAACCAAAAAACTAGATGAGCCACTTTATTCACAAGAAGAATTCGAGGAGCTTGAAGCCAAAGACGTAACAACATTAGTTTCAATATACAACGAATTTCATTCTAATTTTTCAGAAAAAAATATACAAAATTTAGCTATACAGGATTTTTATAAAATATATTATTCTTTTTCCGAGAGCCCCATTGATTTCTTTGGAGTACCAGTGGTTAAACTGAATAATTTTCAACTTAATCTTTTGATTTATACCAGGATATTTAAAAATATATTCGAGTCTCATGACAATATACCAGAAAGCACAAAAACAGACCCTAGCGCATTACTAGATTACGCAAACTCATCAGAGGTTAGGGAAGAAGCTAAAAGCAAAATGAACGACTCCTCTTCTGCCTCCACAATCGTTGGAGCCACAAAAGAAGACCTAGAAGAACTGGGTATCGAAGGAAAATCAGGGGCAAGTCTACACAAAGAGGCAGAAAAAAGAGGTGGGTCATTATCCATGAAAGACTTAATGGATCTTAGTGGTGATTAATTATAAGTGTATAATATTATTATGTCAAATATAAAAATTAGAGATCTCGCAATTGCTTCAAGCACTGAAATCAAGCCTGGCAATTTTTTAGTATGCGCCCTAGATGAAAACTCCGGGCTTCCAAAATCAACACGGAAGATCACCCTAGAACAAGCAATCTCTGGAGGCTTTAAATCAAGCGCCGTGAATATACCTTCTAGCTCTTTACCTATCGCAACTACAAACGATCTTGGTGCTATAAAAGTAGGGGCGAACTTGGATATAAACGCACAGGGAGTATTAAGCGTAAATTCTACGAGCGTAAACGCGGGATTACCCATCGCAACTACAAACGATCTTGGCGTTATCAAAGTAGGGTCGAACTTGGACATAAATGCACAGGGGGTATTAAGCGTAAATTCTACGAGCGTAAACGCGGGATTACCCATCGCAACTACAAACGATCTTGGCGTTATCAAAGTAGGGTCGAACTTGGATATAAATGTACAGGGGGTATTAAGTGTTGATAGCTCCGCTGTAAATGCCACCCACACAGGCGACGTTACAGGTTCTACTGCTCTCACTATATCCGCTAACGCCGTTGAGTCCACAATGATAGACAGTACAGATACTGTTTTTAATGTTAACGATTCAAACAGCAATATAGGCACAGGAGCGTTAGCTAATCCTAGTTTTCAATTAACTGTGGACGGAGGTAGTGGAAAAGACACTATATATGCAAAAGGTAATCAAAGCGGTGGGTATGTTGATTTAAAATTAGAAAACGAAAATGCTAGTGGAAATGGCGCTAGATTTAGGGCGGTTAAAGGAGACTTTACTGCCACCCTTCAAGTTCAACCTACTTATAAAAGAGCTTCAGTGGTGATAGAGGATGACTCTGGTTCTTCAAAAGAAAGCGTTGGGGTTTATGTCACAAATGAAACAGGATTGAGTCAAGGTTCTTTTATTCCTTTAGGATCAATGCTTAATGGGACTAATAGTAATATAAATTTAGGAGGGGCGAGTCTTACCTGGGACAACGGATATATTAACGGAGGTGCTTGGACAGGGTCAGATCGTAATCTAAAACAAGATATTGAAGACCTAAGTGAAGCAGAACTAAGAGTTGCTACTACTTTAAAAGGCTTAATGAAGAAGTTTAGACTTAAAGATGCTGTTGTTAAGAAAGGTGATGATGCTCGTATCCATGTAGGTGTTATTGCACAGGATGTAAAATCTGCCTTTGAAGCTGAAGGTTTAGATTCCTATCGATATGCTATTTTAGGAGAAGATACTTGGTGGTCTAAACAGGATGAAAATGGTGAATGGCTATTTGAGAAAACAGAAACAGAAGGTTTTACCAAACACACTAAAATGTCCGTCAGATACGAGCAGTTGTTGGCTTTTATAGTCGCAGCCTTGTAATAAAAAGTCTGTATTATATTCCTGTTCCAGTAGGAATATAGCCTGCATCATTTCCAGCAACTTGCCTGGGCTGAGCACCATAGATATTGTAGGCGCCTACAAGCTCTGTGATTTTTCTATCCGCCTCTTCTGCAAGGCCTTTATAGTTTCTAGATGCATCATTCCTATCCTTGGCTGAAAATACTCCCCTTTTAATTGTAGTATCTCCTTCGCGCAATTCAGTCCATTCGCTCTGATTGAAGGATGATGTCAGGCTTGGGTCATAAAGGCTTCTAAGCACCTTTCTAGCCTCTTTAAAGTAGTAATCCTTTAAATACAGCTGTACTAGAATTTCTTTTTCTTCTTCCTGTAGAGCGGGATTAATATCTCCTGAAGCTCCTGTGTACCCAAACGATTGGTTGATTAAAACGTTTAATTGGCCTACATGCCCACTAAGACTTCCAGATATAGTCAATAGCTCAGCGGCCTTCTCTGTCGCTCCAGTTATAAAATCGAAGTCATACTCTAAAACTCCGCTAGCTATTTGACCTATCTGATTCATCGATTAAGATTGTTCTTTTAATAGTTTGATTAGTTTTTTTCCTTGCTCTGATTCTGGGTCAATAATAGGCTTTGTAATTTGCACTACCTTATTTGCCCCACCATGAGCGTATTGAGCAAACGCTTTCTTGAGCTTGGTTTTTAACATTGCCTTTGTTCCAGACGGAAATACTCCTGACTTAACTGCCAGTTCCTGTAGGCTCGTTAGAGCCATATTATCAACTGCCGCCGCAAACTCCTCGCTCGAATTGTATCCAAATGGATTTTTCTCCTTAAACCCCATCAATTGTTCTAGATCTTGTGCCTGCTTTGTTTCTGCCGCTAAATGATCAACTCCGTCGCTGAATTCCATAGGCTTTTTGGATGCCTTTGATTTTGTGGTTGTTTTTTTTCTAGCCATGATTTTTCCTTTTTCCTTGGTTTTATATAAAATATAGTAACGTCTACAAACAAAAAATCCACCGCTAGGGTGGACTTTTTGAAAGTATGACTTTAAAGCACCCTATTAGATAGTGATGCCTGTAAGAACTCTGTCGTCGAGGATCATGCGACCTTCTTCGAGAGAACCAAAGTATCCAATCTTTTGCTGACGGATGCTGTATTGATCGTCTGCAAGAAGAGTAAACTCGGATCCAGTTTCAGAATCAAGAGCAACTGCACGGAACAAAGATTCACGTGAGCGATCAAGTCCGATAACAAGGTCGGTTCCAGCTCCACCAAGACCAGTCCATACGTTTGTAAACTTTTGACCTGCGCCAAGCTCATTAATCTCCATGATGGAAATTCCGTAGAACTCAGGAATACCAGCGTTTTGATAAATCGCGTTACGCATTTCATCAGTAGCAGCAATTGGGCCACCTGCAGCAGCGGCACCACCAGCAGCAGTACCAACAGTATTGATTGGGTTGTAAGCCATTGCACGAAGACCTTCAACAGCCTCAGGACTCATAATAAGGTCAGTAATTCCCTTGATGCGCCCTTCTGGAGTTCCACCTGTCCATGCAGTGTTGATTCGTTTAGCTTTAGTTAAAAGCTGATTAAAATCATCAAGAATTAAGGTTGGTCCGACTGCAGCATTAGTGTGAGCAACACCATTTGTGCTAGCTGCAAATAAAGCCCCTAACATCAAGTTCGCAGAAGTAGATTCTTGACGAAGAAGAATTTCTTGAGCGATACGAGTGAATGATTTGCCAACAACATCCAAGCGAGACTTAGCAGCGTAGCGTTTGTCGAAATCGACAGCGCTATCAAGACGATAAGTCGTGAACTTCATTTCTGAAGCGGTTGGTGTTACAGTATTGGTTGGAAGACCACCAGGAACTGATGTGCTATAAACCTTTACGTAATCTGGAGCAGTAACGTCGTAGTAAAGATCCAAAGGAATACTAGGACTGTCCATATCGTTAAACTGGAAGTTTGTGAATAAGTTGCTAAGCGTAGGAGCTTGGTTTACAACCTCGGCCAAAACTGGTCCGATGAATTCCGCCAATGCCATTTGTGCTTCATAAGCAACTTCGCGATTTCGGGAGGCCATAGCCTTTACGAGCTCGACTTGTTCTTCTGTTCTCTTAAGTGTAATTTTCATTTTTTGTTATGCCTCTCTGTTTATAAAATTAAAGGTCAATCTTGATGACGTAGTATTTACCGGTTGCACCTGTACCTGCAAAGTAGTCAGGGTTAGTTCCAACATTAGCTCTGTCTCCAGTTCCAATGCATGTTCCAACTAGTGCATTTGCAGCATTAGTTGTAAACTTACCTATATTACCTCCGGTTCCAGCGTAAACCTTAGATCCTGCAGTTGGTGCTCCAACTACTCCGCTTTCTGCTACAGTGATAATTCCCTTGGTTAAAACGGGAACCGCTTCACCAGGAAGAACGCCTTGAAGCTCAAGAAGTTTTTGTTTGTAATAAAGGAATTTTTCACCATTTTCATCAAAAGCGATGGTCTGGCGAAGAGTAATACCGAAAGGAACGTCTGCAGCTCCATCGGCAACGTCAACTTTTAAAGGAACTTCTGGATAACCATTTGCTCCAACATGAGGATAATTAGTTTTACCCAAGTATGTCTGAAGATTTGCGGTTCCTGCGTATTCAACAGGCTCCTGAGTCATGTCGCCGTTACTTATTTTTACGATAACACCTGCGTCCCAAGCACCATTAGATGCGTGAGTTAAGTTTGTCAATGTAAGCGCCGAAGTATCAAGCGAAAACAAGTTGACAACGTCGTGTTCGTTGTATTGTCTGAATGGAAGTAGTCTATTAGCCATTTTTTATATCCTCTTTTTTAGTATTGAATGTTTACGTTGTCTTTCGAGAAAGCTTGTTTAAATTTTTCCCTGATAGAAAGTTCGTCTTGAGTTGCGTCACCATTATTGTTGGCAACAACTTCTTCTTCAACTTCTACATTTTCGATAGCTTCTTCAACAACCTCTTCGGTTGCCTCTTCTGCTACTTCTTCTGTAGATTCGCTTGCGGAAGAAAGTTCTGCGATTCGTTTTTGAACCTGCTCTTCAACTTTAGCTGCAATAGCTTTTTGTTGCTCTTCTTTAAATGCTTTAGTTTTATGGTTCCACATAACAGAAAGCTTTTCTTTGTATTCAGCAAAAGCTTCGTCAGTAGAATCAAGAGATTTAAGCTCAGAAGCGAGAACGATACGATCTTCGTCTTCTAATTCAAAATCATCATCAAGTTGGCTCATTCTGTCGTTGAATTTCTCGGAAGCTTCTTTTGCAGCTGCTTCGGTTTTAAGAGTTTCAATTTGCTCGTTCATCGCGGCAATCTCTTCTTTTAAAGATTCGATTGTTTGCTTTGATTCCTCAGAAGCTTGAACTAGCTCTTCTTTTTCTTTGTTCATTTCTTCTTTGTCTGATTGCCATTGGTCATTTTTTTGAATGATAGCATCATGAAAAACTTTAGTGATGTTGGCGATAGCCTCTTCAGAAAGTTTCTTAGAAGAAGCTTGAGCTTCTAAAGTTTCTGTTACTTGTTTTAAAATTTCTTTTTCCATAATCTTATTAGGTTTTAAGTTCTTGTTTAGAATTACATTGCCTTCTTTTAAATGGGAACTTTTTTTATTATTTATTTCTATTTTTTCGTAAATGGAGCTTTCTGCATTGTCTTTTAATTTGAATTGCCTAATGCTATCTTCGTCTACAGTTAAACCTTTTACTTCGGCTGCTGGGTTAGCTGTAAAGCCAATTCCAAGCGGATAGATGTCTCCAATAATTAGTCGATGAACTTCTTGTCCATCTTCATCCCTGCCGTTTCCGCCGTAAGCTTTTAAAAATTGTTTATATTCTTCTTTTTGCTCTTCACCGTCTATTATTATCGCATCTTTTAAATTTTTGCTTCCAACTGCGATTACGTAATCATTGAATCCAATTTCCCAACTCGCTGAAACTTTTTGATAAAGCTCACTCTCTTCGTCGACTGACTTTTGAACCAGTTCCGCAAATTCGGGGTTAACTGTTTTATATACAACGGATGATAGTGCAATATTAAAAGGTTCATCGCTAGAAGCAGCCTCCTCTTCACTGATCAATTCATTTGTTCCAAACTTAGACAATGAAGCCCCGACAACATGACCAACAACTTTTTTGCGCTGATGCTCGATATTGGTTGGCTTGTGAATAAAATAGTCTTTAATAGCTAAAGCAGTTTCGGTGTCAATTCCGTCACCATTTTTATTGAACATATTTGCTACTGCGCCATTAAACGCAACACCAACTAAATCAATATTCTTACTAAAGTCAATATCTTGTGGTATTATATCTCTTAAAGAGTCAACAGATGCCAATGATTCAATCTGCTCGCTTTTCGGGCTAGAGGCTACAACACTTTCAGAAAACTTACATATATACTTAAAAGGTAAACTCATGTTAAAATATTAATACACTAATATAAATTAATCTTCAATATTTATTTTTTTACTATGATAAAGTATAGCAGCAGGATAAGATACAATTTCATGCTGTTGAGAAATATCTAAAACATCAGACATAATATTTAAATTTTCTATATTATTAAAATCTTCAATGCAAGAACTTAATGCCTGCTTCCACTCTTGATGCTCTGTAGACATAACAACACTCTCAACTAAAGTATCTATCATTCCTTTGTGCTCCTTAGATAACCTCTTTTTATTGTAGTGTGTCTTTAGCTCTGATTCAGCCTGCTTACGTAAAGCCTCTATACTATATACTACTTCTTGAATGTTTTTTCTGCTATGAACTTCGTCAGATGCGAAAATCCCACTTGGCTTTGTGGTTGTTCCAGCTGGACGACCATTATCTTTTTTAACGGCAGGCTGCGGTTGGCTTGGTTGAGCTACGGGCTGAGGAGCCTTCTTTATTTGTTCCTGGGAAGTCTTTTGCTGTTCGATACTCATTTCATGTTGCTCTTCCTTCATCTCTTGGTCTTCCTCACTTAAGATTGGCTGAGATATAGATAATGGGGTATAATAACCTTTTTCTCTGTCCTCGACGAGTCTTTCTTGCGCAGAGCGAAGATCTTCGGGGTCTGGATATACACCCTGCTTTAGAGCTGTCATTCCTTGTTCCGGCGTAATAATACCCATTTCAATAAGTCTAGAAGTAACTCTTTGTAACTGAACTTCGTCCTTAATATCTATTTCTACAAATTTAGCTGTTGGAAAATTCTTGAACCCCATAGCTTGGCAGACTTGCTTGATTTGGGGCTGCATGACATCACTAAGGAACGCATTACGAGCCTCCTTTAACCTCTCGAGAAAAATCTGCGCTTTAACTTGCGTACTTGAGTAGTTCTCTTTACCTACAATTATATTCTGTAAACCTTCTTTAATGTCCTCGTTGACAATTTGGTATTTAGTCGGGCCAAGAACTTTATTTAAATCAGGAATAACAAATTCAGCTTTAGTGGTATAATCCGCAATTAAAGCTCTTCCGATACTTTCATTCTGAAACAAAGCTTGCATTGCTTTTAAATTGTTTGGATTAACTCCGCCTTTATCAGGAGTATTACCCATCGTAACAAGCAGTATAACATTCTCAATGGTACGAGTTATAGCTTGATCGATTTTCTTTAACTCCATCTTCCAGTTTATATCATCCAGTACAGGGAAACCAAAAGGAATAGCAAAAGGCTCATAATCTTGTTTTTTATAAAATGAAAATAATAATTTATTAGGATCTAAATCAACCATGATGCCATCGCTCATAAACTGATTCTCTTTAATTTTCTTTTTTGCTTTATCGGGCAACGCTTCAAACATTTCCTTATCGTAGTCAGATTGAGGAAATTTTAATTTTTCGATGTCATACTCGCTTAGGATTTTTTTGTAAATTCCATTTTTAGAGCTAAAAGTCAATGCTCGGTCTGCAACAAAATCATACGGATTAAGGAATACATAGCCAACAGGTATTTTCTTTGAGCCTACGTTTTTTGCCTCTGACCCATATACCTGATTAAGTTTAATTAAATCTTCAGTAGTGAATTTACCGTCAAGTTTATACATAAAAACATTACCTGACCTATAATACTCTCTAAAATATTGATCTTTTAATTTCCAAATTTTTATTTTCTGCATCCATTTTTCAATGAATAATTTTGCTTTTTCTGAGCCTCCATCTAAATATAAGTCAGAATTAGAAAACTCAGCCATAACATCGATAGCGTTTCTAAAGATGGGTACATTTGCATATGCTTTTTGGCATAGCTCAATGGATACTCTTGGGGTTACATAAGAATCTTTATAAGAATAAGGTAACCCACTATCATGTATGTTAGCGTACTTGTCTTTCTTTGGTGGCCTAGAAGCTCTGTTTGACCTAAATCTTGTACCTTCTCTGTCTTCTATTTGTCCTACATTTCTCGAGTAGTTTGCTTGCGCATAGTAAGACTCTCCTGCGGTTGCTGGCTTGATTTGCTCTGTAGACTCAGCTTTACTCAATAGAGAATTTAAATCATTACTGTTATCGCTTTTTGCGCTGGATTCAAATTTATTCCAATATTCGGATTTCTTATTATATTTTCTTGGCATATTAGATAGTACACCAAACGAGCTCAAAGTCCAATTTAAAGTTAAAAGTCGACTTTGACTTTACTTTAAACCATTATAGGTATAAAAGTGGATTCGACTGGATTTTCCTGGGCATTCATCATGTCGTAATAAGTCTTTACCATCCAGTTACCTAAAACCAAAGCGGAATATGAATCTTTTCGAGTTTTACTAGGACCCGTTTGCCTTCTTAGATTTGAAGGTAAGCCAAAAGTTTGAGTCCCTTGCGGCGTAGAAGTTACCTGTATTAATGCACATTGATTCTTTGTATAGTTTACCATATCGTACTGATGGTCAAGGAAATCTATCATTTTTGCACCACCGCTACTCTTGAGAAATTCTTTTTGATTTGGCAGGAAAATTATATCATCTATGGGTACATCTTTCTTTAATTGTTTATGATAGTTTTCATCCAGAGGTCTTGCCCCAAACCATAGTCTTTTATGGTCAAAGCTGGCCTGCAAAAGTTCATTTGACTTTCGTATCCAATCAGATGTAGCTTTCCTTAGAATACATATTTTTTTATCTTTTAAATTGTATTGCATTTTTGCATCACGCAAAGCTTCTTGATAATGTTCAGTATTATCCAAATCTGCTACAATTTCTTTTATATTAATATTAGCCTTGTTAAATTGCTCACTAGCATTAGCTCCTTGTAAAAATTGTACACCTCCACCATAGTCACCAACAATAGCAACAATATTAAAATGAGTTAATAAATAATGAAAATAATTAATATGATCATTCATTTTTAAACCAGGAACAGCGTAACTATGAACCAAGGTTCCAGTCCTAGTATTGTCGTTCAATTTGATCACATGCATCGCAAAATCATCTGAACTTTCACTTTCTGCCCAACTGGGGTCAAAGGCTAGCAAATATTTAGAGTCTCGGTCTCCAGATATTTCCAGACATGGAGTCTCGCCATCTGTTACAGTGCATGCAGCCATAGTTGAAGTTTTAAAGAATCCAGAACTATCATCCGTAAATATAGCGTTAAACTCTCGATCAAACTGAGATTGGCTCATTGTCTGCTTAGATTGATTGATCAAGTTTTGATCGTACAAAGCCTCAGGTGCAACATCGTAACTAAAATGCATAATAACTCTTTTAGCTGTATCTATAGATCCAGGATGCGCTCCATCAAGAATCAAATTTTCAAATGTTTCATACACCTTGTATAAATATTCAAATTTATAACTAGCAGAAGATAAAGCTATTAATTTATTGTTTGGCCAAACATATCTCTCAGATTCTTTCATCTTTCCTTTTGCGATCATTTGATCTTCTAGCTTGCGAACTTTTTCTCGCTCAGTAGGATTTTGAACAACACTCAAGAATGGCAATATAACCTCATTATAAATGTGCTCAGGCATCAAAAGAAACTCATCAATAATAATTCTATGGAACCTAAAACCACGAAGCTTTGAACCGTCTCCCAGTGGCAAAGCAATAATTTTTGATTCTCCAATTTCTAAAGTCCATTGATCGTTTTTCTTGGATTTTTTCGTGATACATTGGGAAAGAAATGCTGCTTCAGGTTTATTTGCTATATCTTCTATTTTTTCAAAGATCATCTTTGACTGTCTGAATGTTGCGGCTAAAATACCTATTTGAACTCCTTGGTTAAATATAGCATCAAGAAAAGCATATATAGCAGTACTAAAAGACTTTGACATACCGCGAGACCATATGCCTAGAAAATAATCAGTCTCAAGCATAGATTTGATTGCGAGATGCTGAAAAGGAAAAAGATCCACTCCACCTATAAGGTTTGTTGTAAAAGTCAGGTTCTCTTTAAGAAAATCGTGAAGCAGTAATTTAGCGTCAGGCTCATCTAGATACCCTTTGATTTTCAACATTTCTTCGTTTTTGTTGATCCCCCTTTTCTTGCTTTCTGCAAGCTTTCCTTGTTCCCATGTCATTATTTATCTATAAAGTATTGTAAATCTGTTTCCCACATTTTTTTACCATATACTAAAAGTTTTGGTATTATTTCTTCTGACTGAGCCCTGCTTCCGGTAAAAACGAATTGGCACTTTCTGGCAAATTTATGCATAAGTAACCTCATATTATGCCATATGTATTTAAGGTTTGACTGCCTAGGTCCATACATGTTATTTTTAATAATTGCCTCTATAGAGCTTTCTACAACAATAAATATATATGCGTCGAATTCTTGCGCTCTTTCAAGCTCGCGAGTAAACCTTTTGAAGCCGGTAGTCATTGTTCCCTTGAAGTCAGCCTCACTTTTTCTATCGACATATGTATAATCGTAATGTGGTGCTCCTACTGCGTAATCTCCGAAGTCCAGCTTCATTGACATAGAGTTTTTAAACTTTAAGGGCTGCTGCTCACGAGTGTCTATTAAAATTTTTACATTATCCAGTTCTTCATTTTTATCAAAAAAACCTTTCATTATGTTCTTATCTAATAATGGTTTAATTTTTATATTATTGCATGCTTGCGAATAAGATCCAAAAAAATATTTATACATATCCATGGAAGGCAAGTCATGAAGATGAAGTTCCAGATGAGAGGGCGCGTATGCCAATTCCTTGCTCGTAATGCGCTGTTGTAGGCGTTTTAACAAATAATCCTTAACTTCCTCCTTGTCGGCCTTTAAAGCCCATTTACGGAGGTTATCCTGCGAAGCAAAGTCAATATTAAAATAATCTTCTTTATTATTAAATTCTAATAATTCATTAGTTAATTTATCCCGACGCTCATATATATTAACATAATATTCAGCAAGAGGAATTTTATGCGCTTTGGGGATGTGCAAGTGCAAGCCTCTTTCGTTCTTGAAAGTTTTGCCGCATACTCTGCATTCTTCACTCATTTATAAAAAAAAATAAGCCACCACAAACAATGCGATGACTTATTCCACGCTTTTAAACAAAAATATTAACCTGCAACTACTTCTGTTTCAGCCGCTTCAGCCTTCGCTATATTGGCCTGGAGTTCCTCATCAGCTTTTTCGATGTGTTCAATTAACTTCTCTTTGTCCTCATCGGACATTTCTTCCAATTGCTTGTTGGCCAATTGGATTGAGTAACTTTTAGCGGCCTCAATTATACCATTTAAGTTTAACTGATTGAGTATCGACGTTCCTAAGGCTTCAATCATTTTATCTTTTACAATTTTATCACTCATTTGTTTTTTAATTTATTTTAATTTTTATTGTTTATTTAGATTAGTATTTAATCTATAGCATTGTTTATATTATATATAGAGTTTTATTTATTTCTACGTTAAACTTTGAATTCTATGTTTCCTTCTTCGAGAGACTTGCTTTCCGGTTCTTTTATTTTTCTAACGGTTTGCGTATAAGTCTCCGCTCCCCCGACATCCTCCTCAACGAGATTCTTTGGGCTAATAATCGAGGCCATAGCTTTAATAATAATTTGATCAGTCTCCCCTATGGGCTTAAAGTCAGGCTCCTTCTCGAAAACCTCCTGAATCTTTGAGTATTCGTAGTCGCCAATTAATAATTCAATTTTTTTCATGTTGCATCGTGTTTTGAGATTCCTAGTATTCTTGCTTTCCAGCTATCCATATTATCAAGTCGAGTTACTTCTTCGTCAACTAATTTTTTCTGCATTTCCGCTAATTCTATCATTCGACGCCTTTCTTCCTCTACTTGAAAGTTTTTTACTAATGAAATTATAGTAGCATTTTCTTTACTTTTATTTTTTAATCTTTCTGAACGGTCACCATTTAGTTTTTTAATTAATGACTCCATTCTTTTTTCACACTTATCATATTCATCTGTTTTAGATTTTAATACTTCAGCTAATCTTACTGTCATATCTTGTTGATCTTCAACTTCATTGAACATTGTATTAAGCTTTTCAATGTGAGATGATATATTTTTTAAATTAATATAATCAACACAAACATTAATATATAAATTTATTTCATCACTTGTTAGGTCTGGTTTGTCCCATGTAGCCCTGATAAACTCAGCCTCGAATAACTCTCTATCTTTCATGTTGCTGTAGTTACTGATAACTTGTATGAATCTTGGCGCCGAAAGACTTTTAATTAAGGATTCTATGCAGTTTGTCTCGTCATGTGTAAGTTTATCCTCCTTTAAGTCTGCAAAACAAAATTCATTTATCTTGTTTAAGCCTGTGGATAAAAGTTTTGGTGGACTGTAAAGTCTATTAACCGCACTTTCACTGTCGTGAACGTAAGCAGGCTCATACTCCCTAAGGAAGTCCAGCACAGCAACATGCTGCTTGGAAAACCTCTTTACAGACATTTCTGGCCAAATCATCTCTGATATCTGGAAGGCGCTAAGACCATTTTTGGCTTGCTGCTTTGCAAATTCTATCTGTGGCTCGGTCAATATGATATCCTCAACCTTATCCCATTTAGTGGTCTTGTAATCCATGCTTTGTTCTGCAAGAAACTTTTTTACGGCTCGACCTTCCTTGCTTCTGCCGTCTAAGCTATCATCCTTAAATACCGCTTTTGTTAAATCTAATAAATTAGGAGTTTCCTTGAAATTCTCTCTAATGAATTGCTTCTGCTCTTCAGATAATTTTATTTTCATCGCCCAAAAATGCTATCCCTTTCTTTTGTAATATTTTAGTCGCTTTTTCCTTTAATAGTTTTTTTAAATTTTTAATTTGTTTATAGCCAGCCTTTCTACCTGATTCCGTACTTTTAAACCCCATCATTTCTGCCACTTTTTCATCTGATAAGTTTTTAATAAATAATAATTCAAAAGCTTTAAACTGACGCTCGCTAAGGCAGTCTTTTAGCTCTTTAAATAATTTATCCGAAGCGGTTTGTATGTCCATAGTTAAATGGCTATCTGAATTTCCATCTATTTCATGCATATGATTATCTAAAGATAATGTTATTTTAACATTGTAAGCATGTTTTTTTGTTTTTTCCCACTTTTTGTATAAAGGACATGAATTATCCTGGTTGCCTGACGCAGTAAAACTGCATAGGTCCATTTGAGCGTCATTGTTAAATGGGCAATTTAAACATGGGCGAGCATAATTACTGTAATGATTACGCAATATGTTTTTCATTTGATTGGCTATAATCTTATTTAACCATGGTTTAATTGGACGGCTCTGATCCCATTGGTTCCATTTTTTATAAATGTGAGACCTAATTATCTGGGACACATCATCAAAGTCAATCCATGCAACCGAATTTAAAAACCAATTTCTTTTTCTTTTCTTAAGCTCTTGGTCTATTACTTCTTGAAAATCTTCGTATTTGGCTTTTTTTTCTCGTTTGGCCAAATCTTCGCTTTCCTTATCGCCCTTACTATTCTGATTCTTTGTTTTTTTCTGGGGCATTTACTATGTCTTTAAAATTATGTACCGGATTGCCCCCTTTTATTATTTCGTAACTCAAGGATGAGATATTTGGCACGTACTCTATATCGGTTTCATCTTCTTGCGAAGAATCCCTAGATTTCTTTCTAGCCTCCATCTGTTCTTTAAAACTAGAAGCTTTCCTGGCCGAAGGATTTTTTTTTGCCACCTCCTGCTTGTTAGTTTTATTGGCGCTTGGACTCATTGGGGTCCCACAAGAAGAACAAAACTTTGGCTTCGCTCCAGAGTATTCGTTTTTTGCTCCGCATTCTGTACAAAATATTGTTTGCATAATACTTACATTATAAGTACATGCCTGCAAAAAATCTATTTAATTATATTAGATAGCCGGCTATTACCCTAGCCTGTCTCTTCATGAATTCGTCGGTTTGATCATTAAAATTTTCCTTTTGCTCTATGCTGCAAAAACCAATAGAATCTTTTGATGCGCAATTTTTTATATAATCAACTCCTAGTATTCCAATCACTGTATTATTGAGAGTTTTTATAGGTATGTTGTATATGCTCCGTATTCCTTTGTTTTCCATCATGAGAGAAAAACTATGGTCGGATACATTTTCAGCATCTAAATAGGCGAATTTACCCTCAGTAATTAATTCATTTATGTATGTATGAAAATTAGAAACTATATGATTTTTAGAAAACTCATACTCTCTACTGATCCCTTTTTCCACCATCTCATGAGTGCAGCTAAATTTTTGCTGACTTCGGCCAGACATATAATATCCCCCGTTATGAAACTGTAAAATATAAGCCCTATCGGCATTCATTTCTTTCATAACGAAATCTAAAGCGGTGTAAATGTTTTCGTTGTTTTGGGTTTCACTTAATATCGGATTAATAGTTTTTTCCTTATCCCTTTTGTTCTTGCGAGAAATAAGAACACTAGTAATCGTGGCCGCAGCACCAATTAACGCAGAACATATTATGTATAATCCATCCATATTTTTTAGTACACTATTTTTTGTATGTCTTTAATTTAGTTATTATATACTTTAATATTTCACTTCTAAATATATCATTTTCATTAAACTTAAAACAATGTATACCTTTTTCTTTACTTACTGGATCGTTAAATAAATCGAACATATCTGCAAATCCACTTCTGCTGCCAATGTCGCTTTGCATCATATCGCCGCATACAAAAAGTTTTGTGTTTTCGCCGATTCTAGTTGTCATGGTTACCAGCTCCCTAAACGAAAAGTTTTGAGATTCGTCGGCAACAACAATTTTATTTAACCAACTTGCGCCCCTCAGGAAGTTAATTGGCATAGCTTGTATTCTGCCGGATTTTAAAAGATCATTCTTTACGCCTGAACCCTTGGGAAGCATCTCTTCAAGCTTGTCTTCAAGTGGAGCCATGTAGGGATTAATTTTTTCTTCTAGTGAGCCTGGTAGTGCTCCAAGTCCTTTATCTGCACTCTCGATTGCTGTGCGGACGTATAGTAAATCTAATTGATCATCTTTTTGCAAATGCCTTAGTGCTGAAAAAACAGCCATGTATGTCTTGGTCGCTCCAGCTGGCCCAGACACAAATATTATTTTTGTTTCTGGATTCATTGAAAGCTCCAGGAAAATTTTTTGTTTGTCGCTTAGTTTTTTGCCTTTTACTACTATCTTGGACTTAAACGGGTTGATGTCAAATTCTTCGTCAATATCTTTTGCTGCTTTTTTTCTTGGCATATTTTTTAAGGGTTATTGAATATTACTAAATATTACACAGAGTTTAGTGTATAATATATTATATATGTCAAAAATTTCTAAATACGACGTTCTCGAGCTTCTTTCCAAGAAAATGCCTTTCTATGCGGCCACACAATGGCTTAAAGCATCAAATGAAAATTTAGACGGAGAAACACCTTCCGAGTGCATGAAGCAAGGCGAGAGCGAAAAGGTATACAAAGTATTACAAAAAGAATTGGAGGGTAAATAAGATGGCGGGCTGGAGTAGTGGGTGGGTTAACACAGACGGGACAACTACAGTTGCAAATGGAGCCACGCTTAATTTTACTCATGGTTTAGGGACCACTGATTTAACACTTTCTATTTTTTTAGCTGACGACCAAGCAGGCACCAACGCTCGGTTTATTGGTAATAATTCCGAGAAAGGTTCATCTGGCACAATAGCGTATGATGCTCAAATAAAAAATTTATCTTTAAACTCTTTGACTGTGCAGCTTGGTAGCGGTGGATATTTTGATATAACTACTGCAGGAGCAATAGATACAGGAAACAGCAAAAATTTCGTAGGAACGTTTATCAAAGTAGTAGCTATTTCTGCTGTAGACCCTGCGCCTGTACCTGGTACCGGCGATTTATGCAAAATACTTTCAGCAGATTCGGGCTATCAAATGTTTCGCAATGGATTAACCATACAATGGATGAGTAGCGCTGCGTTTACAGATCAAGACCAGTCGAGGACAGTAAGCTTTCCGATACCGTTTGCCTCAAAGCCATTTAAGGTTACATGTTCAACCCGCAATCCAGAAGGAACAGGATTGGCTGGGGTGGTAAATATAGAAACAACAAATTGGACCAACACCTCTGTCACCTTAATGTCTCAAGCCGAAGGGGACAAGCCAGAACCTAATAGGCCTTATTATGCCGATATAATCGCCATAGGCATAGCAACAGTTACAGATTGCCCCGCCTTAGGCGGCGAAGATCCCGAAGGAATAAAAGTTAGCGAACTTGTTGACGCCCAATCCTTAAAAGATGATGATCTCTTTTTAATTTCAAGAGATAATGAAACTGACGGCACTTATGACACAAGCAAAAATGTCACCATGTCTAGCTTGACTGAAGGTATTAAAAATAGGGTGCCCAGCTCAAATGTTACTTTTATTGATCCAGTTGAAATTTATAGCCACACGGGTTATGTGACTTTGCCCTGGACGACAAAAAATCTATCAGCATACATACCTGAAGGAGCAACCGGGTGCATAATCTATTTAACTTACCAAATAGCAGGGCCCGATGATGGCGTATTCGCTCAGACATTTTTACGAGCAGAAAGTGGAAGTTATGAGTATAACATACTTTTCACATCAGCTTTTGGAGGAGGAGACAACATAGCTGGAAACTTTCAAGGATTTTACCCTATAAACACAACAGCAAGAAGCGTTGATATATCTATACCAGTACGCTCGCCCTGGAGTCAATCCATATACGTTATGGGATACTTTTAATTCTATTTTATTTTATTATACCAATATTTCGAGCTTTGGCGCAAAGCATCATTAGATTCCCTCACATACTCCAAAGTAGAAATAGCCAGCTCAAGCTTTTGTTCAATAAACGAAGAGTCGCATTCGTCGATTACTTCTTTTATTATTTCTTGAATAAAATCTATATATGGGCAGGTGTTAGTAGGTATTTCTGGTGCGCTTTCCCTTAATTTGTTTAATTTAGTGATATCCATACCTTATGGTACACACATCATATAAAAAAATTAGGTTACTTGCCCTGTCAAGGCGGCTATTCTGTAAATTGAGCTGCTATTTTTAGTGCTAGTTTCGGTAGCTATATAAAAAGCAGAATTAGATCCTGTAACTAAAAACATTTCGCCACAAATAGCCTCTCCTGTTACATTTGCGATGTCGTCGCCTGTTCGCACTTTGATACAGAATTCCTTATCCTCTAAGTATTGGCCGCTGTAATTTATGTCGCTGTTCATTGTTTTTCAGGATTTAGCATTGTTAAATTTCTCCTATTTTAAGTTCTAATGATATCCGTAATGGAATCGTACTTCATTGCTGGACCAACATTTACATATCCAAGCATTGTAGTTGGGTGCGTTTGACAATAATATATATAGCTTCCTTCTACGCTTGGGGTCCAGGTTGTCACGCCACCTGATTCAGTTGCAACATCGGACCCGGAAGAGTTTTTTATTGATAATGGATGACCTCCCGTATTATTTGTAAAAGTTAAAGTGTCTCCAATTATTACATTCAATGTAGGGTCACTACCTGTTGCGTCACCTGAAAAAGTATAATTAGTTCCATCTCCAGACACTAAAGTATAACTTCTCGAACTCAAAGGCCCCGATATTATAAAATGATTAGTCGCGTCAGTTCCTTCGTCTGGAACATTTGTTAATCCATGAGATTCTCCAAGCTTCCAATAATGAAATGGCTGTTTAGATAAATTCATCCATTCGGACTGATTTCCATTGTTATATACCTCTGAAATTATATCGCTTATATTCTGATTCCAATAAGCCACATCTCCTAGCAATATAGGGCAAGAAAACTCGCCTATGTTAGCTAAAATCTCAGCCGGATAATTATTATTCCCAGTAGTGGTGCCGGTAGCTATTAATACGCCGTTTAAGTAAAATTGCAAAACGCCTGACGCATCTTTTAAATAAACCGCGTTGTTCAGCTTTTTTTTATCATATTTTACTTGAAAACTTATGCCGTTTACTATGATACGATTAGAATCATACGTAGCCAAATAGCCGTGAGCCCGTAACTCAAGGATAGCATAAGCTGTATCTATATAGACTTGATTATTATTGCCTCCACCTCTGCCAAAAATTTGTGTTTTTGGTTGCGAAATTTCTCCATCATCATAAAACCAAAAAGAATAACTGAATGGAGTTTCAGCAGGATGAGTTGTGTTAATGTAACCATTGGTAGGTGTCAATAAAGCAGTCATTCTATGCGTCTCCTTTATTGTTTAAAGAAAGCATTGATACCAACCCAACTTTATCGACTAAATCTTTAACCTTATAAATTGGATAATTACCGCCCGTTGAAGTTTCGTTAGCTGCATATAACGAAGGCGCAGACCCTGTAACCAAAAATATTTCGCCGCATATTGCATCATCAGTGGCATTTTGAATATCTGCTCCGGTTCGCACTTTGATACGAAATTCTTTATTGCCCAGGTATTGGCCGCTATAGTTTATGTCATTGTTCATTATTTAACCTATTGATTATAGAAATGGCAGTGTAAGTAATTGCTTAGGGTCAATGGGGTCAGCAAAACTACCTAGCCCCAATTGACCAGCACTATTGTGGCCTCCTGCGTATAAAACATTATTATTTTTTTGGTAGATTATTGATCCATTTTGAGTGGTCCCTCTTGAAACGCTTGAATCAATTAATTTGGGCGTGAGTATAGGATACACTGTGCCCCCTAACTCTTGCTTGTAGTTTTGCCCCATTCCTTTTAACTCTCCATTTGTTGTTATAAAAAATGTAGAGCTATTTGAGGCAAAAACGTCGGACACGTCACTAGATATAAACGCAGGAGCTGCTTGCTGTGTTTGATTATTTAAGCCTAACTCTCCCCAATTATTCTCGCCGCACCCCCATAATTGCCCATTAGTTTTCAGTATCAAAGTATTAAAAGTCGTGGACGCAACTTTGCTAACAGAGCTAGCTATATTGCTATACAGAGAAGCGTAACCTTGATAAGCGGTAATCGGAGTTCCATTGCTAAAAACATTACCAGTATTAGGCCAGCCTATTCCGCTCAAATTGCCGGCTATGTCTACAAAAAAAGAACCAATATTACTAGCATGTATGTGTGATACAACGCCGTCGTATATTAACGAATCAGGAAAGCTGCTCCCCGTGCCGCCTAGTTGGTAATTTCCATTGCCACCTTTTCCATACAGCTTTCCATCTGACGTTTTTATGTATATAACATGAGTAGATCCAGCGCTAACCTTTGATACACCACTCACGAGCGTATATGTAGGCTTTAAAACCTGAGTGGCTGAAAGGCCGAATTGAATCTGCGATTGAGTATTTCGCCCAGAACCCCATAGTGTACCGTCATCTTTAAGGTAAAAAATTGTTTGATCAAGAATGCTTATTTGGTCAACATCAGAAATAAGAGCTTTTACAAAGGTTGAGCTATAACTTCCTGTATCGTCACCAAGCTGACCCCAAGAGTTGTCTCCCGCAGACCAAACATCGCCACCATGAGTTAAAACGTGAACACTGCCAATCCCAAGTTGTATATCCTTGATATCTGAGGCGGGTAGAACTTGCTCTATCAAATCCATGACGTGATATATTCCTTGCGTAGAATCACTGCTCGTAGAAGTGGCTACATAAAAAGCAGGATTAGCTCCTGTCACTAAAAACATTTCGCCGCATATTGCATCACCAGTAGCATTTTGAATATTTGCTCCGGTTCGTACTTTGATACGGAATTCTTTATTGTCCAGGTATTGGCCGCTGTATCCTACATCTTCCATTCTAAATAAAAGTTATTTATTTTTTTTCTTTTTGTACCCTGAATCAGAAATTGGAACACATTTCCCATCTTTTTCGACATATCCTTCGTTGCATTTGGGCGGATACCCAGCTTTTTCGTCAGCTTTAGATTTTTGTTTTTTTTCTAATATGCTTTTTTTAATAGCATCAGGTAATTTTTTCTGCTCTTCAGTTAAGCCTTTGTCTTTAGACTTTTTGTCGTCTTCAGCTTTGGATTTATCTTTTTTTGGCTTTTGAGCTTTTTCGTAAGAGTCTTTTGAGGGGCGGTCTTTGTCGCCAGGTTTAGCGGGCCTATAATTTTTGCCTTCGCGTTTTTTCTTGTCACGAATGTTTTCCCATAAACCTTTCTTGGCATCAGACTCATCAAGTTCTTCTAAAAATTCTTCTTCTGCTTGCTCTTCGCCTTTTGTTACCTTAGTGACGCTCTTTTTGCTCCACATTTTGCAACTCCAGTATTTTGCTTTAGTTTTAGGGCCAGGATTATCGCATCCATGGCGAGCACGAAAACTTTTTCTACGAGCAGGATCGTCGCGCTTGATTTCCATGTTGGGATCGCCAAAATTTACTTTTACAACATTGCCTTTTTCATTCTTCACATAAACAGAAAACTTTTTTGGTCCACCAGATGTACGAAATGGCTTGTTAAGCTTTTTGCCTTTTTTCTCTTCGGCCGCCCAAGCTTCTTGCGTTACTTCTTCTTCTGTACCTTCCGCCTCTTTAAGCTGGGCGCGAATAGCATCACTAAAATCAAGTTCGTTATTTTTACTCATATAACTATATATTACACAGGAATTGTGTTTTTTACACTTATATTATATGTTCAATTTCGGCGCTAGAGAGATACTCTTTTTTATATTTACCTTTTAACGAAAATACCTCCCCGATTTTTTTTGGGTTGCTATTATTTTGGTTTTTTTGTTTTTTTTGGTTGATTTTGGTTTTTTATATTTAGTTTTTTAGTTTTTGTTCCCTTCGGATTTTTTTTAGTTAGCTATTATTTTAAAATGTAAATTATTAAAAATGAGAATGAAAAACACCACCCCCCGCAACCTGCTGGTACTCAACAACTTATGAAAATTCAATAAACTATCCCCCCGGAATTATAATTTTACAAAATTTTTTTTACTTTTTTTTCTATGTTTTCATAACTACTTGTTTATCATATACTTACAACGCAAAGTTTTTTTACGATATGCTTGACTTTAGCTAATTTTTCCTTTATATTGTATATATGATTAAGAATAACAGAATAGAATTCCAAAACGCTACGATGTTAGTTGTAGCAAAATTTCAAGACGATCCAAGCGTGATTAAGTCCGAGCGTTTACGCTTCACTGCTGACTTAAACCAAAAATTAGATCACGACTTCCTTATGTCGCACGCTGACAAAGTTTTCAAATGGTGGGACATTTTAGATGTCGAGTTAATAAACTCTTTTGTTGATTCTACAGAAACAGCATAAAATAAAGTTTGACACAATCAATTAAATAAATTAGATTAAATATATGAAAATTAATAACGGAGCTATCTATCATAGTAAATCAAATAATAAAGCCGTTCGCGTAGTGCGAGCAAACCAAGCGTTGGCAATAGCGTATGTCAAGCATCATAAGCAAGACATTGAGAGCGAGGTTTTTTTCTCGGATCTCTTGCCCGCGACAATCAAACAGATTAAACAATATCTAGGCAAATAAATGATATCATCAATAATCTGTTCAATCATCATCGCAATAATCTGCTTAAATAAATAATAATATGAGAAAAGTAACGCAACAAATAAAAGAAGCATTCAAGCAAGGCAAATCCTTAAAAGTCGGCAACACTAAAACAGACGGGCAAACCGTTTGGCTACATGGAAACGCAATTGTAAAGCGTGACCCTGATGGGTTGGTTAGATGGTCGCTTGCCGGATGGAACACTCCAACCACACGCGAACGCGTTAATGGCATAGTGAATGCCGGAGTTCGTCAATTGAAATTTGAGCCTGTGCTAAACGGGCAAGTGATTGACTCATCCGATTGGTTCGCTTCGCCTAATTCATTGCCCGATCCTCTAGTGTTCTAGACTTCCAAATAGTTAACCTATTCAACAGCCCACTATGTGGGCTTTTTTGTGCCTAATGCTCTTGCCGTAACTCGTTGATTATCAGTAAAAGTTTTGTCGTAAGTCGTTGACTATCAGGCACTTACGGCGGCCCGGCCGGCCTAAGTCGTTGTATATCAA
>JAAHTH010000183.1_pt1 | contig 59043 bp, 72 predicted proteins | sample 6116091 | NCBI WGS metagenome assembly JAAHTH01 (sample SAMN13939990, study PRJNA603662) | sponge metagenome | isolation source: marine sponge | host: Mycale hentscheli | place: New Zealand | collected 2006 | reverse complement strand
AACAGGCAGGACAAGCAAAGATTCGTACTACTATGGATACCGAGTTAAAAAGATTGGAACAACAATCAGCTCAAGAAGAATCACGACTAAGAGATATTGGTATACAGTTAGACTTAGGAGAGATTGAGGGTGCTCAGTTGGCAGCAAGAGATGCTGAAGCAAGAAGAGCAGCAGCTACTCAAGCAGGTATGCAAGGTGTGGTTTCATTGGCAGGACAAGTGGCAGCAGCAGCTCCATTATATTCTAAGTCACAAGCAGCAAGGCAATTTAAAAAGGTATCAACGGCTAACCCTAATTTACAAGCAGATGTAGCACAAACAGGTAAATTAATGGGTGTAGATACATCAAAGGTTGCAGAAATGGATGCTACGCAATTTCAAGACTTTATGACGACAAACTTTAATGCAGATGCACTTAAAGCATTACCTACTCGTCTTGATGACACAATGATTGTAAATTCATTACAAGCAAAACCTATACAACTATTTGATACTAATTTTGGACAAGACCCTCTATTTACAGAGCCTAAACTATTTGGTCAGTAAAAATATTATTAGATGACATACTTTAAGTACGCAGAACGGCAGGTAGATACCCAAGTAAATTGGGCAGAAATTGGCAAGAGTTTGTCAGACACTCTTAAGGCTGAAGCAACTGCAAGAGAAGCCAAGAAAGAAGCTATTGACCAAGCATCAAGAGAATTTGCTCAAACATTAGCAAATGCTCCTACAGGTTTATATGAAGCAGGTAATCAGTTTGCTTCAAATATTGCTAATGATGCATCAGCATATAGATTGATGACAGACCGTTTGCTAAAAAGTGGTCAGCTAAAATTAAAAGATTATACTGCAGGTAGACAAAACATCAATGATGATGTATCAACATTGTTTGACCTTGCTCAAGAATATCAGGACGAGTATAAGGTAAAAATGGACCGATGGAAAGCAGGGGAATCTTCATATCGTGAGGTATTTCAAATGGAACAAGCCGAAGGTCTTGCTAATATCAGAGATGTAAAAGGATATATAAACCCTACTACAGGAAATGTTTCTCTTGGGAAGATGGTCAAAAACCCTAAGACAGGGGTTATGGAGATGAGTGAAAATCCTAATGATAGAGCTACCGTAAATGAGCTAAGGAATAGGCTTAAATCCCAATACGATAGGTATGATGTAAATGAGGCTGCAGCACAAAGGGTTGAGGTCTTAGGTGTTATTGAAGAATCAATTGTTCAGTATGCAGGTGAAGGTAGTTTAAATACCATTATTACAAAGATAGATGCCAAGCAAGGCAACTATGCACTTGACAAGGATGCTCAACAATTTGTTGCAGACTACAAGGCTTGGGAAGATTTGCAGGTAGAGTCTATGATGGATATACCATACCATATAGAATCCGTTCTTACTGATATGAAAAACGTTGCTCCTAATGGGGAGAAATACACGTTCACTTATGACAGAGAAGAGTTTGAGGCTCAGGGTGAAGACGGTAACTTGATATTCTTAGACACTTCTAAGGATGCCAATGGTACACCTGAGTTTAATGGAAGACAAAGAAAGGCAGTTGAAGAGAGTATGCGTATTGCTATTCGTGCACAGATAGATGTTAAGAAACAAGCTAAGGCTGCAGGTATGACTCCGTACGAACCACCTGCAAACGAGGAACAGGATAGATTAATTCAAGAAGAAGCTGATATTGTTTCTACAATTGGTAAATTGTGGTATGGAGATAAGAATACAGGTACATCTGCATTGTCATTCTTAAACGGATTAGACAGAAACAAGAACTACTATAGAATGTCGAGAGACGCTAATGGGGTTAAGCTATTTTTCACAGATGAGAATGGCAATGAGTCTTTTACACCGCTATCATTTAAAGATGCTGATGGTAAAACAATGTCACAAGAAGACTTTATCATTAGTGCAGCTTCTAAATTAGGTGGAGTTACAAATGTTAAAGAAGCATTGAAAAAGAGTGGTTACAAGAAAGACGCTAAGTTCTTTGGTGAAGGTGCTACTGAGGATAATATGGCAGACTTTACCTATCAAGTGGAAACAGAACGTACAAAGAAACTTGGATTTGACGAAGCATTTGATAAGAATGAAGCTCCTAAACTTAATGCTCAAAAGGTACTTGTAAATACAGGAGCAGCAATGACAGGTCAGCAAGAAGATGCAGCAGTTCAAGCTATGCAATCACAGATTGGTCAGATTCCGGGTGCAAATAAAGTTACAACACGAGCTTATTCAAGTCTTGCGAGGGGTAGAGGACTTGTAATAACATTACCGGGAAGTAAGAACACACCTGTTAAAACATACTATGTAGAATTAAGCAATAAAGATAAGGCTGCTACACAGTATGAAGAAGTTAAACAAGCTATTGTTGCTTACGCAAGAAACCAACAGAGCTTCTTGTTAGACGAAGATGCTAAAAAAAGCTATATTGACCAATACGGAACTATAAAACCGGGTGGAAGTGGTGAACTTGATTAATAAACATTTATGGAAGAGTTAAAAAAACTATATGATGTTCTTGTAAGAGATGGTTACTATACTAAATCTTATGAAGAGTTTGTTCAACAATATGGTGGAAGTGATGAATATAGAGAAAAAGTTTTTTCTGTAGTGTCACGTGATGGTGTATACACTAAATCAAGAGAAGAGTTTTTCCAAAAATACAATGCTCCTCAGACAGAAGATGTAACTTTTACTGAAGAGGAAGAAGTAAAAAAAAAAGGCACAACAGACGAGAGAAGAAGGGACGGACTCGATATGGAGTTACCTTCGGAAGATGGTTCTTTGGTCTCACAAGAGACTGAGGTTGTTGAAGCCGAGACTGAATACCAACCTACATTACAGGCTGAAGAAGTCTTTATAGATGGTTTTGATGTGGTGGGACGTGACACACGTGCTACTGATTATGTAGACCCTACTACAGGGATGATGGACCCTGTGTTCAGTGTAGCTCCCGGTGCTCCCGGTGCTATCGGTAGACCTCTTAGTAAAGCCGAGAAGTATAACTTATCACAAGCACAAGCACAAAAAAAAGCCGACTTAGAATTTACTAAAAAACTTATCGAAGCGGAAGCACCTGCTCTCGCAGAACTGCAGAAACAAGAAGCTAAAAAGCGTAAGCAAAGACAACAGGAACTTCAAGCCGAGACAGACGAGATTGTGGGGTCTAATCCTTTTAATGCTGCTCTAAGCTCAACTACTACCGATGCCATTAAAATGGAGGAGGATGAGGCAGTGCCTTATTTCACTAATTTATATGGGGATTATGGTTTTACATTCAGACGAATAGGTATTGGAGATGCGATGGAAGTGTCTTCCGTTGGACCTGATGGCAAGGCAAGGACTATAGAGATAGACCTTGACCCTTTCACAGAGACCGTAGCAGTAAGAGAGACGGCAAAACTAAAAGACTTTGTAACTAAGTATGCAAAGAGACCTGAAGACTTAAGAGAAGAGATAGCAGCAGACGATATTCAGTCTGCTATGAAAGCAAGAAAGCTAAGACCAAAAGGGAGATTGAATCCTGATGGTACAACATCTACTGTTTTATTCGAGTCTGCAGAGATTGATGGAAAGAATGTAGTGTATCCTACGTTGTTCTTGAAGAACGAAAATATTATCCACGAGAACCCTGAGTATTGGATGGAGTTGAGTGGTGACGCTGCATATGAAATGGCACTTGAGCGTGGTGAGGTATTCAACTTTGAAACTGCTGAAGAGGCTGAGTCTTTTGCTATGGGGTCTTGGAAAGGTGTCAACAATGCTGATGCTGAGGCAGACAAGTTCTTTAAAGATAGAGGCTATGATTACCTATCATATAAAAGACAGTTCGAGGACTATGAAGATGCACGTGATGCAGTAGATTTTATAAACAAGAGAGTGTTTACTATTGATGAACTTTCTCCTGAAGAAAAAGAAAAGTATAGAAGTTTCTATGACCCTAATACAGGTCAGTTAAGAAACGACATCAATGAGGTTAAGAAAACACTTGAAGCTAAAGAAGAGGAACTATTTCCTTTATATTCTGATAATGACTTCCAAGCATTAAGGGACGACTTTGATGTTTATATGGATGAACAGTATCAGCAATTGGCACGTGATGCTGCTCAGACTAATGCATCAGCTAAGGTTGTTTCTGATTTATTAGAGAAACAAGCCGAAGATGTATTCGGAATGTCGTTAGAGGAACTCCTCAAGTATGAACCACAGGATGATAATGAGATGACTCAAAAGAATATCATTCTTGCTTCATATGAAGATGCTAAAGCAGTATCTCAGTTGGCTGCTGATAAATATATGGTGGCTGAAACATTCTTAGATGCCAAGTATGATGAGAATCTTAGAGGTGAGATAGCAGACAATTGGGCAGGTATTAGTAACTCTTGGAACGAGGGGTGGTATAGAGGTAAAGCAGGTAACGAGATATTAAAAATGTCACTTGGCTTAGTTGATATGGATGATGATGCCACTACTGCACAGATAGCACAAGATATTGTTGACTATATGGAAGCCTCTAATACAGGGGTTACGAGTCGTACGTTGAACCGTTACTATACTGCTAAAGGCTTTAGAGAGGGGTGGGATGCGTTTGCTGATAATCCTGCTGAGTTGGCTTTAGCGATGGCTGCTAACTCATTTAGTCAGATGATGCCTTATGGTATGAAGATAATCGCTATGTCTACTGCATCAGGTACTGCAACAGGTGCAGGAATTGGTGCAACAGGATTTGTGACAGGTCCCGGTGGTGTGTTAACTACAGGTGGAGGTGCACTTGCAGGATTTGGTTATGGTTTACGTACAGGATTTGCAGCAACAAACGTAGCATTAGAATACACCAATGAGTGGTTTGCAGCAGCAGAAAAATTAGGGTTTGATACACGTAATCCTGAGATGTTAGTTGAGGCATTTGAAGACCCTGATGTATGGGCAGTAGCAAAGGATAGAGGTCTCAAGCGTGGTTTAACTATTGGTGCTATAGATTTCTTGGCGAGTGGTCTTGCAGGTAGATTATTTACAACAGGTAAAACTGCTTCATTAGGAAGTCGAATAGCATTACAAACGGCAGAGCGTGTAACCTTTGACCCATTGTCAGAGATGACAGGTGAGATATTAGCACAATCGGCAGTAGGTGATGAGCTTGATTGGAAAGAAGTATTTGCTGAGGGATTAGGTAGTATTGGTAGTAACTCTTCTATGATGGCTTTCAATATGGCTATGGATATGAGAGCTAAAAACAATGTAGAGATTGCTAATAAATTAACTACCATTGAAGGATTAAACAAAGAACTTAAGGGAACTTTTGCTCCATCAGAAAAAAGAGTTTCTGCTTGGGCAAACAATATGCAAAGACTTGGTCAGATAAATCAAGAAACTAATCAGCGTATTCAAGAGAACATTGGTCTTCGTAGAGATGCCAATAATGTATTGGATGCTACGTCCAATCAGCAAATAGGTTCAAGAAAAACTTCCGATGTAGTTAGTAGAACTATGGAGCTTATGGCTGCCAAAGAAGAGTTGTCGTCCACACAAAACAGAAAAGAAGTATTCAGAAATAAGATTGCCGATATAAATGCAGAGCTGCAGGAGTTGGTGGAAACCAAACAATTGAGAGCTACTGATGCTCAAGTTAATCTTGACGGTATTGTTGGCACATACCAACAGACAACCGTAACAGATTTACGTCCTGATGTACAGGCATCGTACAGTATTGATGGCAAGACAATGAACAGACGTAAGTTCTTAGATAGAATTGCTGATATGTCTGCCAATCAGTTTAAGAAATCAAAAATAAGGGTAGTCAATGATGAGACTGCTACAAATATAATATCAGATAAAATAGGAACATATGCCATTCAAGAGCAAGAAACAGGAGGAATATCTCCGACTGAACAAACCGGAGATATACAAACGGTGGAAGGCGAAGTACGGGACGTTCAGCAAGAACAAACCACAGAACCTACGACCACTACGGAGGCTACAGAGGTAACTGAAGAAGTTACTGTACCTGAGCCTGTAAAAGCAACACGTACAGATGTAAAAGCGTTTGATGAAAATACTATGGAGCAGACAAGGCTCGATGGTTTATTGTCAGCTATAGCAGATAAAGTATTAGGTAATAAAAAACTAACTAAGTTTCAAGAGAAACTAAACGAAGCCAATAGTGGTAGAGTAGAAGAGATTGTGTCTTTGAAGACACAACAAAAAGAAACTGCTGAAGCAGTAGAGCAAGAGGTAGCAGATTTAGAATCGGTATTGCAAGAAGGAAAAGGACGTATTGAGTTTGATGAAGAAGTAGAGACGACTGAAGAAGCAGTAACTACTGAGGTTACACCAACGGAGCAAGTTACAGAGGAAGCTGCACCTATTGAGGTTGCACCAACCGAAGAAGAGACTCAATTGCTTTCAGATGTTGAGCAATTTGATATGGAAATTGAAGACCTTGAGAATGAGATAGTAACCGAAAAACAAAATATTAAAGATGATTTGGCTGAAGTAGATGCCAAGATAAAAGAAGTTCGTGCGTCCAAGAAAAATAGAGAAACAAAAGCAGAACTTATTGCAGACCTACAAGGACAGAAGCAAGATTTAAAAGATGAAAACTCAGGTTTGATTGATTCCTACAAGGAAGATATGAAAGCTATCAAGTCAGACCAAAGAAAAGCACAAAGAAGAATTAAGAAGTTACAGGAGCAGAGACAACCACGTGTAGACTTCAGGCTAAAAGAGGATACAGAACCAACAGTAAGAAAAGAAGGAGCAGGAAAAGTTGAAGATGTTGTTGAGGCAATGACTGCTACTGAAGAAGGAACAGTTATTTCTATGGAGGCAGTAGAGGAAACGCAACCTGACTCACCTAAGATAGATGTTGATGAGCTTAATAGCAGAACAGATAATCCTGTGCCTGTAGTAGAGTGGAAAGTTATTGATGGTGTACCTGTTATATTTAATATCTCTGACCAACTACGTACAGGAGATATAGTGAATCCTGCTACAGGAAATACAATTACCAATCTAAAAGGTGGTCTTGGATTCGTAGGGGTAAAAGGTCACGAGAACATTGCGTGGGCATCTGTAAATGAAGACAAGGTAAAAGCACAGATTGCTAATGCAACAAAGGTATACGAAAACAACAAAGACTTTTTTGATACGTGGTGGAAAGCAAACCCACAGTATAATGGTTTGGTCCCTATGGTTATTACCAAAATGGAATCAAGCTCAATACTATCAAACGAAGCCGTTGTTAGAGTATTGGCTGACAACCTAACTTCATTCCCTAAAAAGAATAAAATAGCAGCATTAGACGCATTTAAGGAAAGAATAAAACAAAAGAAAGAAGGGTTTAAAAGAATTGTAGATACAGGTAAAACGCAAAAAGGAACAGATGCTACTGCATTAACAATTAAAAATGCAGAAAAATTTGTTGCTGAAATAGAAGATGTCGAGGCTATGATGGCAAAGCTAAAGGTAAAGTCTATTGATGGATTGCTTACACCTGAAGCTATCAAAGCTCTAAAGGGTATTACTTCTGTAAATGTAATCACTCAAAACATTGCTTACGGTAAAGCAAATAGTCCTTCGGCTAAGAAAGTAACACCGGGTAAACCCGGAACACCTGTAGCTAAAATGTTGCTTGGTGATAATCCTTCATTAGAGGAGAGAAGTAAACTACATCTTGGAGCTATAACGGATGTTATTACAGAGCCACAGTTGGTTAATACACCAATACGTTCAGCTTTTATGATAACAGGTGTTGATGTCCTTAATCCGGGTATTGAAAATACAACACATCCCAACTATCCTGTTGGTCCAAAAGGAAAAGTAATAGGTGTATTAGAGCAACCACAATCTATTGTGGAGTTGTTCCCTGCTGCCTATAACAATGTCGTGATGGGTATGGAGCAAGAAGCACGTGGAGAGAAAAAAGCACGTACTGCTCAATCAAGATTAATGCAGACGGTTCCTGTGCAGATAGGTCTTCCTAATATAGAGTTTGTCGGTGCTCGATTTGGTATGGATAACGTAGGTAGGTTCTTAGACTTCATTAATAGAAGTATGCCTTTTGTTACGATATCTACGGACCAAGACACAATGAATCGTTTATTGATGAGTGATTCCATTACACCATACCTAAAAGAAGGACAGGTGGTATATGGTATGACTCAGGACGGTAAGATATTTATAAACGCTGAGGTACATAACTCACAGAATGAACTGTTCAATACTGCAATTCACGAGATGGGTCACGTATGGACCGAGACTCTGAAGCTCACTCCTAAAGGGAGAAAGCTATACGCAAGAGGTGCTGAACTTGTCAAACAAACTAAGACATATGAGAAGTTCTTAAAGAGATTTGATGGTGACATTGATAAAGCAGTAGACGAGACAATGGCTACACTTATCGGTAACAAAGGTGAGACCGTAGTAGAAGCAAGTCTCAAGCAGCAGATTAAAGATTGGATAGCTGCAGTATGGTCTTATGTAAAAGATACATTCAAGCTATCTAAAGACCTGACTGTAGAAGAAATACAAGACCTTACATTAGATGAGTTCTTAGGAACTGCATTGGCAGATATCTTCAAGGGTAAGCCAATAAAGATGTCGGATAAACAACTCAAAACACTGACTGCTCAGATGGCTGAGTCGATGTTTAGAACCGATGAGTCTATGGAAGAAGTCATAAGAGTAGGTAGAGACAATGGTTTTTCTGATGCATCTATTCGTTTTGTATTGCAAGGTAGAGGGTTTAAGGCTAAAGCCATTGATGCTGCTATGGAGTTCACAATATCAGAGAACCTTGAGATACCACCTGAGTTTAGAAGAGTAGAGGGTGGTATTCAAAGAGCTACGCAGATGTTGATTGACATCAACCTAAAACTTGATAGGTTTGCCGGGAAGCGTAGACGTAGTAAACCTTATGCAGAGATAAGACAAAAAGCACAAGACCTGTTGATGGCTCATCCACTGTACAAAGAGCAGACGGAACAAGTACAGATGGAGTTGAGACTTGCCGTAGATAGAACACTTGGATATAGAGCAAACAAAAATGTTTCTCGTGAGATGGCTCGTATAAAGGCAGCTCTTAGAGAAAGAAAAGTAGGTGTGCGTAATCTAAAGAAAGCTCAGTTAGCTCTAAGGAATTATATCCGAGCTAATCTACCTAAGTCTAAAGCCTATACTCAAGCACAAATTAATAGCTTGATAAAGGCAGTAGCTGAAATGGATACTCCCGAAAAGTTTGAGAAACAGAAGGAGAGGGTTATAAAAATTGTAGACGCACAACGTGCTAAAATTAAAAGAGATACAATTGCTGAGATAACAAAGATTGTAAAGACAAAGGCTACTGCACGTAAGCAATCAGGTAAGCCACGTGCAAAAGGTATTGATGCTCTTGGTCAGGTTAAGTTTGCAAACATAAAGACTGTACTAAAAGCACTACAGATTGTAGACCCTACTAAGCGTGAACAAGCACTACAGGATATTGCTACCAAGTTAGATGCCAAAAGGCTTGATATCGAAGAAGCGTATCAGAAGATGGTTAACAACGAAGAGCTGACTACAGAACAAGAAAACTTGGTGCAGCTACAGGCAGCGTATGACCAATTTGCCGACATCAACAATATGACATTGGAGGAGGTGCAGCAGTTGCTTGAGCAGGTTAAACAAATCAAGAGAGAATCTATTCTTCGTTTCAATGCAAGAAGACTACAGAAGTTAGCGGATGCTAAAGCAGTAGCAGACCAAGCTACTGAGCAGATACAAGAAACAAATCCTGACTTATTCTTTGAAGACGGTACTCAAAAAGGTACAAACGAATTGAATGCCGACAAAGATAAGATTCAAGAGAACTTCCGTAAGAGAGGTATAATGAAGAAGGTCTTTATGAAGATTGGTAATGCTATCTTTGGAAGAACAGGAAACAATCCAATAACAAAGTTCAAGAATAGTCTTACTCATTTAGGTACGGTAACCAACTTTTTAGATAGAACCAACAAGGGGTTAAGCATATTTAGTGACAGAGTGTATCGTGCACTTAACAGAATGGATGAGATTGCTCTGCAAAATCAACGAGCAATGCGTCAGAAGGTTGATGAGATTGCACAATCTGTTGGTATTGAAAAAGGTTTTGAGGGTGTCGAGGCAATGGTTAACAAAGCATTAGGCACGAAGCGTAATGGTGTTCCATTAACTAAAACACTAAACCTAAGAAACAATGAAACAGGTAAAAAATATTCAACGTCTTTCAATGCTAATCAGCTACTTAGAATATATGCACTCAGCAAGAATAGTGTGCAACGTACAAAGTTAGAGAAGCAAGGAATTACCGACCAAGTATTAGAAGATATTGCTAATGACTTAGGTCCTGAGCTTACAGGTTTTGCTGACAAGATGGTTGAGTATTTAAGCACCACATATTTTGATGAGATTAATTCTGTATACAAACAAGCCAACGATGTGAGCTTAGGGTTTGTAGAGAACTATTTCCCAACTAAAACAGTAAGAACAAAAGTTGATGCCAAGCTATTAGAGAACGGAGACTTCAATGGTATCTTCTCTGCTGAAACGGCTCCTGCATTTAAAGACAGAACTGACTACGGTAGTGATGTGAACTTAAAAGAAGGAACGTTTACAGGTGTGCTTATGAACCATATGGAAACTATGGAGAAGTATAAGGCATATGCTCTTGGTGTTCAGCAGTTGAATCAGTTCTTTAACATCCCGGCAGTAGAGGCACTACTTGACTTGTCGGGAACTAAGAGCTTAATTAAGACATTGGTTAATGCTGCAGTAAATCCTCAGTCGGCTGCTAAAGAAGGTGGGTTAGAGAGTGGTTTATTAGAGTGGTTCCAAAGAAAGTTCACCTCATTTGCATTAGCATTTAAGGTTGTTCAGATTGCAAAACAGGCAACGTCATTTGTTAATGCGTTCTCACAATATAGTTACTTCAAACCAAACAGTAAGGTCCCAAGACTTATACAATTTCCTGTTGATTTGGCAATGTTCACACTTGATGGAGCAGGAGTATTATTCTCGATGGCTCCTGATTTAGTCGGAAGAAGAGGAGCGATTGCTAAAGCAAGAGAGATGTCAGCGACCTTTGACCAACGTATTCGTGAAGGATTAGAAGGTGATGTGTATGGTCTTGAATCAGGTAGTCAGACTTTCAAACAAGCAGGGAAAGGTACAAGTATGTATCAGACTGCGAAGCGTAACTTTAAGTCTGCTTCTGCTCGACCAACTATTATTGGTGACGTTATGGGTGTTATGGGTTACTACATTAACTACAAACGTAACATAGCTAACGGTATGAGTGAGGCTCAGGCATTAGAAGAGTTCAATGATTACAATGCTACGCAGCAGACAAGAAGAAACACTGAGAAGATTCCTTTACAGTTAACAGGAAATGGATTCGCAAAAGGATTCACGATGTTTGGTAGTACACTATTCTTACAGATGAACAAGGTAATGCAGAGTTCTACCAACATAACAAGAGCAATGGGTGAATCACTTGCGTTACTCGGAAAGGGTGAGTTTAGAAAAGCAGCAGATGCTCGACCAAGTAAGAGAGACATAAGAGACTTCTACTTAAACTATGCAGTAGCCAATATGTTATTCGTTGGTGTTTCTAACTTAGCGTTACTTACTAAGGGAGATGATGATGATAGAGATGCGTTTATGAGAAAAATTAAAGACGCTATGCTTGGACTAAACTTGATGTATCAAATTCCATATCTTGGTGCAGCTATAGAGAAAGGAGTTAATACTTACAGAGGAGATAGGTTTAAGCCTGTCGATGATGTTACTAACGTATTCTCGTCCATCTATAGTAAGATGAATAAGAACATAAAGAAGAATCCTGACAATGCATTTAAGGCATATGTGGTTCCTCTTATAGAGTTAGCATTAGGTGCTCAGGTAGACCCATTCATTGGACTATACAATGCCATAGAAGACGGTGTGTTTGGAGACCCAAACAGTGAAGAGTTCTATGACAATATGTACGATGCACTTGGTATTACTCCATCATACAGACCGGGATATAGTAAGAAGAAAGGTTCTTCGGTAGAGGGTCAGATTCCTATGGGTGGAATCAAAACTAAAACAGATTTAAAGAGATATGACCCTGACCTATACGAAGAGAAGTATGGTGAGAGAGATGCAATGCAAAAGGAAATTAAGGAGCTACGTAAGGAAATGCTTGAGGAGATGGGTGTTAAAGAAGTTGGTGGTAAAAGGTATTTGATTGATGAGTAGAGTGTGTCTTTGAAGACACATCAAAAGTTTTCTTTGTAGTTGTGGTGTTCAACCTGCATTTTGTAAAACTCAAATGCTCTCATTCCTGTTATGTGTGAGTCTGTCGGAACGAAATATTTCCATCCCTTACTCATACCTCGTTTGATATAGTAGAAAAAAAACGCAGCCTCTTTGCCGGTGTTCTTTTTAAATATAACACAAGCAGTTAGGTCTGATGTGGGTATGATTTCTTTTACTGAAAAGGTTTCGTTATTAATGTTGCCTTCTCTATCTTTTCGAGAGAAGCCATCCTTTACTTTATCTACGTAGTCTTTTAATTGGTGTGCTAATTCTTTATTCATTAATAGTATTTGATGTATCTAAATTCTTTTTGCTTGTCGTAGTATAACATAAGTTCTTCATCATTCACCGCTCCGTCACGTGGCTTCCTACCTCCCCACTTTACTTCTCCGTATAGATGTGTTGGTTTACCATAGATGATGCCATCATCACAAGCCCATATGATTACAGGATTTAATCTCTTGTCACATAGCTTTACTACTTTACGTGCAGCGACAGGAAGTGGATATGCATTGTTTATTGTACGGTGTCTGCCTTTTACTTCTGCGTAGGCAATGAGCTTACCTGATTCATCAAAGACTCTATAGTCCACATCATTAGGGTCAAGTTTCTTGTATGTACCCTTGAATCTGCTAACAAATTTTCCTATAGCTTTCTCTTCTCTTTTTAAGTCTTGATTAGATTCAAATCTCATTTGCAATGATGTAGTGCTGCGTGGCAGTTTGAACAGACAACCACACATTTATCAATTTCTTTTTTTACTCCCTCCCAATTAAAACCTTTTGTTCCTGCATTACCAACCGCAAAAATTTTATTTCCTTGTGCGTGATGAAACTGCAGTGCTCGTGCACAAAAGTGTTCTTTGTTTTGTTTTTTTGAGTACCCACATATTTGACAACTAAGTGTCTCTTTGTATTCTCTTATCTGTGCTGCTATCTTTCTCCTTCGATTACTCTTCCGTTTATTAACACAGGTCCTGCATTGGTTACGTATCGTTTGTTCTCCTGTTTTTTTTCTGAAGTATCCCGATGGAGCATACTTGGTAACAGGTTTTTTTTCTCCGCATTGTTTACATACCTTATAAGTCATCCTCCATTGAATCGTGCAATGTTTTGAGGCGAGTTATCATTTTCGTTAGGTGTAGTTTTGTATGTTCGATATTCCTATCACATAACGACTCGTAAATATTTGGGAGTTGAGCGTACAAATCATCCATCAATTTATTGATGTAACGAACTCTTTCGTAATCTATGGATGAAATGTTTTTACTCACTATTAATCCATTGCGGTTAAAAATTCAGACCCAATCCTGTAGTCTATTTTTTTTATCAAGCGATATATCTTTTTAGAATTTTTCTTTACCTCTTCTTTTTCTTTCTTTGTTGAGGTAATTCCTAAATTGGTATACTGCTTACAATCAATACGCAACAATTCATCAATCTTTCTACGGTCTGTCCAAGACTTGAACTCTGTAATCTGTTCGATATCTTTAATGGTATATGCCATTTAAAATACTGTTTAGTTTTTTACTAACCAAACTCAACTGTTCATCGGTTAAGGTTCTTTGTTCAAGTTGATTAATAATCTTATCATACCGATTTAGACTATCGTTCAACCTTTCTATAGACAAATTTAAACTATTATTTTGTTTTTGCAAACTAATAGTGTGTTTAATTAACTCACTACGTGTAGAATTGATAAAGTAAAAGTTGGATGTATCGTCAAAAAATATGTCCCGAACCACCTGATAATCGTGCTTCAGGTTCTTATCGTAACTCATTAAATCATCCATTGTTTGTAAAGAATGTATAATCGTTGCGTGGTTTTTGTTTACGCTTTTTGCTATGGCGGAATATCCATATCCTAATTCACGGAGTATCGCATAGTAAATAGAACGTGCCATCACGTAAGATACTTCTCTACATTTATTATGGATATCAAGATTAAAGTATTCATTGACTGTGTCAGACAATGCTCTTTGTAGGGTTTGTTCAACTTTGCTTTTGTACATATTTGGTATTTAATTTAAGTGTGTTTTTTTCTATCATATAATCAAGATAGTCATCTACGTCTATCTCATTTACGTCAACAAATATAGGATGTTCATCAGGTTGTCTTAAGAACTCTATTTCAAAATAGATAGGTTCTTTTTTTAATGACACTCCACCAATCTTTTGCGTCCATCCAACCTGCTCTTTTAAATCAGAAAAGTTTAGGTCCAACTGCCGTGCTATATCTACACCTACAGGCATAGGAAAGTCTCTTAGCTTATCTAAAAACCATTCATCTAATTCGTAATATATTTCATCCTCTGAAGACTTCAGTTTTAAATCCATATTTTGTTAGTTCTTTGAGTCTATACTCCTGTAATTTAGATACTTTACCTTCAGGCTTTTTTACTTCACTAAACAAAACATCACTGCCGGGAGGTATAGCGATTAAGTCCGGGATTCCATTTTTATTAGTCTTAATTAATTTAATAACGTAATAACCTTGACTCTCAAGTTCTTCTATTCTTTTCTTCTGTATCTGTTGCTCGGTCATTATTGTAATCAATTATAAATCCTATGGCAACAAGTACGTTCATACCAATAGACGATAAGACTTCTACTACTTCGTGTAGATTGTGGATAGAAAGATGAACGTGACCTACTACCCAAAAAGGTACTGCTAAATTCTGACTAATCCATACAAGTAAAAACTTAACAAACCTCATATTACAAAGATAACAAATCCCTTTTAAAATGTCTGACCGTGTAATCCTTCTTCTTAATCACTGCCTTGTATATATCTTTTTCTATACCTCTCTCAGAAAATATCCAATATACTTGAGAGTCTACTCGGTCTTTGGTTGTCATCCTATCACGACTCTGCCAATAACTCGTGGCTGAGAAATCAATATTGTAATACACCAATGCCTCTGCCTTGCGTAATGATATACCTTCTCTACCTGATACTATTTGCAGTGCTATGTGTTTGTCTGTGTCGTTAAACTCTTCGAGCGTAGTACACAATGTGTCTTTGAAGACACACTTTAGTGCATTGTATTCTTCACGAAACTTATAGAAGATGCCTATCTTCTTCCCCTTGAATGTTTCTTTTATAAAGTTGGCTTTACTAAAATCTAAAATCATAGATGAACCGTCCTCAAATTTTATTGTACCTGAATATAGTTGATGTAATTTCTGCATTAGTTTGGCAGGAGTATCACCAAGTATAACGTTGTCATTACCTTCAACGACTTTATCTCTCGTTAGCTTTGAGGTGATAGTATATGTAATCGGCTCCATCTCTACGTGTAAAACAGTCTCGGTTATCTGATTAGAAAACCCTGCCTCTTTCTGTGTGAAGCTAATCGTCATTGGCTTCATCTTGTCAAGTATAGTGTGGTATCCTCTTGAGTAATCGTTTACATACAAAGAATTTATTTTTCGTTGCCTTACGTCTACATATTCTTTAGCAAACTTGTAGAAACTTGTATATTCTTGAAATGGATTGTTAGGAATACCATACACCTGATGATACATTTGACTGTAACTCTCAGGTGTAGGTGTCCCCGACATCAAACACACATAAGGATTATGTTTCTTTATTAGTGAACTTATATCTTTGGCTCTCTTGCTTGGCTTTGGAAATGCACCAAGTGTATGTGCCTCGTCCACTATAATCATATCGTAATCACTACCTTCTATCTTGTGAAGCGACTCGTAGTTTATGACCTCAAGATTAAAAGATGGCTCAAGAATTTGGTAGTCAGATTTAATACTACCAATGGCTTTCTTCTTGGTAACAAACAATATTTCTCTACATCCTAAGTGTGCAGCCAACCCTAAACTTGTTAGCGTCTTTCCTGTTCGTACCTCCATAGCAAGATATATGAATCCATAATTAGATACTATCTCTCCTGCCTTGTGAATTATTTCCCATTGGTATTTTCTGAATCTAAACATTTCTTCTCGTAAATTTCAATTGAATAAATTATATTATCTCTTGTCTTTTGGTCATCGTCTGTGTCATAAACTAATTGTTCAACAAACTTTGCCTTTTTTCCCCTGCCTATTTTCACCTGCTTTGTTTTAAACATCACAGATTTAATTAACAGAAGTTGTTTCAGATGCTCACAGTCACTGTAACCTTTTGTCTCTTCCAATAACTTTGCCATCTTGTATTAATTTTTTTACTTGTATACATCTATCGTAGTCTTCAACAGAGGAGAAGTAATGAAGCATATCTTCAAGTGTCTTCAAAGACACAGGTTCTTCGGGATTGAAGACGAAGAATCCTTCATCACCTATAATTAATTCCTCTAATGTTTTCTCTCCTTTCAGTACGTTGAGAGAGTTAATCATTGCTCTGTTGATGTTAGACATTTAATTTAGATTGTATATTAAGTTCATCTTCACGCTTAATTCTCATCCATCTGCCTGACATATCACGACCCTCTTCAGGATTAGCACCTGACTTGAATGATGCGTATGCTGACATCCATTTATTGAAACGGATACGACTAATAGTTAGCTTTGCCTTTGGAGCATAGTCAGGATACTGCTCTATAAAATCCAAGTAAGCACCTTGAAGCTGAATCTTTATGTCTGTTTCTAATAATGGATTCGGTTGACTTCCGTTAATTAATCCACACCACTCTATAAAATCGTGAGATGTTTCTGCTGATAGCTGACGAATCTTTAAGTTTACAAACTTGCTCTCTACCAATCCGGTGTTGAGGTAACCCTGCAAACATTTAATCATATAGTTATCAAAAGCACACCACTCCTCGTCATTCCAATCACCAAAAAATAGTTTACCAAACTCATCCAATGGTGTAAAGTTTTTGTTGTAGTGTTGGTGTAATTCAAGTTCCCACTTTCGTCTCGCAAAAGAATTACCACTACCCTTGATTGCATAGTTGGTAGTGATAGATATCTTCGGAGACTTCTCGAATGGTATCTTGATAGCATCCTTGTTCTTCTTCTCCAATGTCAATCCTTCGGTAACTACAGAGAACAATCTTTCGAAATCAAAATGCTTTCTCACATCATCAAACACAAGTATCTGTGTGTCTGCTGATACAAGTTGGTATGCAAATGAACGCTCGAATGTGAATGACTTACCGTCTATGGTCACAACTTTCTTCATCTGTGCTAATGCATTCATAAAGATTCCTTTACCGGTTCCACCTTCAGGATTGTCAGATATAACCTCATCGTTCAGAATTACTGCCGGGCAGTATGATAAGTTCTTGTGTCCGTGCATCATAAATCCAATGGTTGATTCCATTGACTGCACTCTATCATCTTCTCCGTTACAAATGTTTTTTATAAACCTATTGTAATCTGTGTTTGGTTTACAGATGGTAAAGTTTCTATCTATCACGTGTTCTTTCCAAACATACCCACCTAAATCCATATAGTCTATAAGTTGGATATCATTCTTTGTTATCTTCACTGCACAATTCCTGTAGTACAGGTACGATGTATCTTTATTATCTTCAATAAAGTATATATCAATCGTAGATAGCAATGTCAAGAACTCTTCTTTAAAAAACCTTGTCTTGTCTGCAAAGTAATTGTAGATAGATAAGTCATCAATCTGTATAAGATGGTTTAAGATAAAGTCCTTTATCTCTTTCTCATCTGTGTGGTCTATAAGGTTGTTGGTTACCTTCACAAAGACATAGTTCTTACTGCCTTCCGGACAATACTTGTAGAACCCATTGTCTTCTAAGAAGTCTTTGAATAGGATATGAATAATCTTTATCACACCCTTATCATTCTTACTCCAAAACTGAGTCTCTTTCGCTTCTTCATCTATACGAGTAAGCACTGCATCAATTACATCGCTCTCCAAATGAGACTCTTCGAGTTGGGAACGGAGTTCTTTTTTTGTTGAACCTCTCTTCAGTTTTATCTTTAGATTCTGTACTCGCTCTTCATCTTCATAATACTTTGTTCCGAAGTTAGCCGTGTTGCTATAAGCACTATCAATCGTTCTTGATATTTCTCTGTCATCAAAATCGTCTGTCTTATAGTTACTCATTATGTAACCTGCTAATGATTTGTTGATTCCAAAATCATTGAACGCTGATGCCAATACGTAGCAGTTGTTATTACGTTGACCTTCTACCATTGGATACTTCTTCGCCCACCACTTGACAAGAATATCTACTATCTTGTTCTCATCTGTGATTGGTATAGTAGGTACATCACGATACTGATGCTTCTCTTGATACTCACGTTCTTCTATCTTATCCCATACAGAAGAGTTCTCGTTGATGTAAATTAATGGGTCATAGGATTCATAGCATACACGTGAGATATTCTTACACGTTACATCAAACTTATCGTTGTTGTAATGTTTCTGTAGACTATTGAAGTAGTTCACGTGGTTGTCTATATCTTGTGGTATCTTCACAAGAACTTTTAATCCCTGACCGGACGGTGAAATAAATACCGAGTAGGTGTATGGAGACTTGGTAATGTTCTCCTTGTCTTGTAACATCTCTTTACTCTTCTCGTATCCGTCAAAGTCCAAACAGATAAGACCTGAATGTTCTTGGATACTATTATCATTCCTTTTAGTGAAGACTCCGCTAAAACAAATTGATGGTAGTTGTTTCTTGAGTTCGTTACGTTCTGACTTGCGTTGCTCCTTGCGGATTCGTTTTACCAATTCCTTTGAAGCACCGTCTTTAATTCTTTCTAAGATATGCTCGACCTCTCTATGAAAGGGAGCATCCGTTTCCTTGATGTTTCTAAATATTGTGATTTTCGACTGCATATTTGATGTTTTATGTTGACTTATGTTGACCTTATGTTGAGTTTATGTTGAGTTATCCCTTGATAATCAAGGGAATGCACACTATGTTAACTTTTTTCCTCGTATATAAAAAGAAAAAAATAAAAAGAATAATAAAGTATATAGTATATGGTTCATTAAACTCGACATAGTATGGGTAAAAAAAGGGAGGAGTTTCCCCCTCCCTAAATCTGAATTAGTCAAAGTTAGAAAGGTAAATCCGCTTCTTCCTTTGTGGCATTTGTTTCTTCTGCCTTCTTTGGTACAAATGTGTCAAGTTCTACATAGTAGCTACCTGATTTGGCTTGATTAATGTTTAAGTTAATCCACCCATTTTTCTGATGCTTCTTCATAAATGAAACTGCATCATCACATTTTACTGATACTCTACCGACTACAAAATCGGGAGCATTTTCTCTTCGCTTGAAAGAGAATCCATCTGCAAACACTTTTTCTTCTTGTGCCATATTAATTAATTAATGATAATGTTTTGTTCCAAAAAATTCTTTGTTGCCTTGATGATTCTTATCTTCTCGGCACGAGTATCCGCAGTCTTTGGAACTTCCACTACGTGTACTCGTTTATCTTTATTGAAGTGTGTCTTCAAAGACACAATCCACATTCTAAATCTCTTCATAGAAATAGTATTGGTTAATATCCTCAGTAGGATTGTCTCCGAAAAACTTTCGGTATACCTCTACTGCTCTCTCCACTTTCTGCTTACCTCTATTTAAACTTTCTTGGCTGACAGTATAAGCACCAAGCATATGTGTCGTCTTATCAACCACGAGAAACATCATAGGCTTCCCAAACAAAGTAGAATAGATGTACGCTTGGCTATCATAATTGTAGTTTCGGAAACTCCATTTGAAGTCTTTAATCTTACTTGATGTTTTTAAATCAAAGATAAAATCCTTACCTACAATATCTGCTTTCCCTTTCCAAGTCTCGCCACAAATCTCTGCGACTTCAGGAACCTCAAACTGATTGGCATCGTCATAGATGTAACCAAACATATCCATATTCTGTTTCATTACATCCACCCATAACTCAACCTCTTCTTTCTCTTTCTGAAGAAGAGCAAAGTCTCTTGGTCTTTTACTATTGGCTTGTAACTCTGCAACATATTCTTTATATGCTTTGGTGTTACGTGATGACACATCAACAAAGTCCCACTCCTTTGCCTTGTCCGGCTCAAGGAATAACTGATGGAAGTAACGTCCCATCGCAAACTCTTTTGAGTCATCACGTTTTGTCCCGAACTCTTTCGGGTTATTAAGTAGTGTCCCGATATCACTATTGGATAGGAACTGACGACCAATACCATTATAGTATTCATCATCATTGCGTAACGTTTTGATTATTTCTTTCTGTGTCATTATAGATTCTTTTTGATTTCTGTTTTTACAATGTTAGGTATTGAATACTTAACTTGAAGAGTCTTTACTATAGCGGTAAGTCCTTTGTCTTTATTGGCAACGACCCACTTAAGAACCTTCGCCCAATTCTCGTCTCCGATTTCTAACTTAACCTTCTGTGTCTTCGAAGACACACTACTCTTCTTGTCTTGATTCTTGATAGCATTCTGAACCTCATCTGCACTTGCAACAGAAGTGTCAAGTCCAATGCCGAAGTTGGCTAATGCTCTACCCCACGCTGATGTTTCGCAGTTCTCTACGTAAGATGTCTTGTTGATGAATGAAGAACTCTTCTCCTCTTCTGCTAATCCGGTAGCTAACACTCTATCTTTTTCGTCTGAGATAGTAGCCTGAATTAGGATTGATGTTTCTGATTTGTCTAACACCTCTGATGTTAGAGCATACTTTGGGTATGTCTTTCTGAAATACTTTAGTCTTTCATTTACTTCGACATACTCTTTTCCTTTAATGTTAATCGTCTTTAATTGCATTTGATATTTGATTTAATTTATAATTGATTTTACTATATCGTTCCATTATGTTCTGTCGTGAGTTTTTGAGAGATTGAATTTGTTTTGGATTTCTCCTGCCGTTCATTTCTCTCTTGATTGCTTGTTCGACTTTATCAAGTTTTGTACGATAGTTAGACAAAGATAATTCATAAACTCCAATCCGCCAACCTTTTTCTAAAAAAACTTTTACGTCTTCCTCGTCTACGAATGTGTACCAATCTCCACCCTTTGATGTGTTTAGTAAGTCTATCTTCTTTGTCTCGTGACACTGAGATATTTTGCAACCATACAAAAGTTTAGACGAGAACCTATCACCACTAAGGTCAATGGCATACTCGTCTTCTCTTGCTTGGTTCATTATATCTTGTAGTGTATACATCAGGCAAGAATGGTTTGTGTGATTTCTTTGTAGTCCACATCATCATTTACTTTGTCTTTGACTTGGTCAATTCCGTGAATGATTGTTGAATGTCCCACCTTGTAACCCGAACGCTCCATATACTCTTGGATGTATCTGATTTGCATTGGTCTATTGAAGCATAGGTAATATAACAGATGTCTTGCATCCACTATGTCTCTACGCTTTGACTTTGCAAACAAGTCCTCTTGACTTATCTTAAATAAGTCTGTAACTTTTTCTACGTAATCGTTAAACGCTTTCTCTTTCATTGCTCTGTTCTTTTTTTAGATTATATTCACTAAAGATTACCCCGAATGATTTAAATAAATCATCAAGCATTTCTTTAGCCGAATTAGAATTGTGATTTTGTTTTTGATAGATTGCTTCCATCCACTTGTCGAAGTGATACTCGTCATCGAAGTGTCTATCGTCTTGCTCTTGTTCACGCATTTCGGTGAACATTTTTTTTGTTGCTGACATAATTTATAGTTGATGTTTAAGTTTGTAAATATAATAAATGTTTATTTCTTGTCCAAATTTTCTTGGTTCTTTCTCATCTGAACTTTAAGCAATATGAGGTAACCAATCACATCTGAAACTGTGTCTTCTGTTTCGTCTGTGATTCCACGATTCTGTATGCGAGATAGCTTGTCGTCTATCCTTGCACACAATCCCTCGACTGCATCCAACTTACTGAATATCTTCGGAGGATTATTAGCCGTGTCCCCATACGCTTTGTTCTTCTCAAGAAGCAGCACGACTATTTCACGTGCCACTTCTTTTATCAAGTCTTCTGTCTTTACCATTGTGTCCTCCCTCCTTTGATTTCATCGTTCAACCAATCGTAAAGCTCAAGCTCAAGCTCATTGATGTCATTACTCTCTTTTGTAGTTCGACCACCAATATCCAAGAACCACTTTCCGTTCTTCAGTAACTCAATGTGTGAGCCACATAGATAAACCATCACGTGTTTTGTGTCCTGATGAAGAGATACGTCATACCTTTTAAGGAATGCCTTCGGTTGAATTAACCTTCCGGTGTTTCGGAATACATCTAATGTAAATGGTTCATCGTTGTCAGCTAACTGCTGCATTCTTTGGATGTAACCTACATTGTTTTTGTCGAGCAACTTCTCTTCCAAAGCTGCATTCAAATAAATAGATTTCATTTTAAATAAATTTAATTTCTTGATGCCCACTCTTTGTGCGTCAGGACCAAGCAGTCTCCTACCAATGGTTGACCTGCCATAGCAGAGCATTCAATGTTTAATGGTAAGTTCTGTAGTAGTCCCTCTTCGTTTACAAGTATTACCACTTGACTTGTATACAAAGGTTCGATGTATCCACCGACTGCATCTTGCATAGACTTTAAATCATCAATGGGATAGTCATCCTGACTTACCCCATTAGCTTTTACTAATCGTGCCATATCGTTTAATGTTTGTTCAAAGATAGTTTAAAGTAATTTATTATCCAAATTTTATGTCGGCTAATTTTACCCACCAATATCCATCTTTGATTTCTTTTTCTGCATCCTCCCACCATACCGGCATCTGTGTCTTTGAAGACACACTCACCTCTTCTAAGTGTCGGATTAACATATCAAGTCCTTCCTTGATTCCTTTGTGTTCAGCAGTAGTATGGCTATCGTTTACCCATTCATCATCTGCTTTGATGTCTGCTGCGATTCTTTTGATTTGTTTTAATGTGTACATAATGTTTGATTTAAGATTTCTGTTTCTGTCTTTTGACTTCATCAGCACGGACACACATCCGTGAACAGAGGAGCAGTGTGTCTTCAAAGACACACCACTCGTGTAGTTTACATTAGTTGATACGTAGCACCTCATCTTCTGTAAACCATTCTCCGCATCCATTACAATGGAAGTTAGAAAAACCATCGTGCTGCAAATCGTGAAAGCAGTCCACACACAATGGAGATTCATTCTCATTGTAATCATCTTCAAAGAGCAACAACTCTTGACACTCTTGCTCATCTACTTCTTCTACTACCGGTTCGTAGTAGCGATTTATAATCGGCTTGGTCTCGAACGACTCAACGTGGTTACGTCCGTTCCACATTGTCGCTGCTTGTGGATTGAAATAAACCCAAGCAGTAATGGTCTTACCCTTGACAACTACCGGCACTTGCTTTCGCACGTACCAACGTGGATGACCCTCTAATCTATCCAACTCTTGGAACGTCTTGTCGTCAACTTTGAATACGTCAACCTTGACATTCGTCCCACTCCCTTTCTTCTCCAACAAGTATGGCAGTCCACTGACTACCAAAGGATACTCGTCTTTCGTCACACCACTGCCAACAAACTTCGAATCCGTTAGGTATGAGTAGTAGTTTGAATTACCTTTCTTTAGTGTACCATACACTGCCACTACATTACTCTGTAGTACATTGGTTTTGGAATACCATATGCCATCGTGATACGTGAACAGATGTCTGTTGTAGATTTGGAATGAACGTGTACGTGTATTGACTGAGACGAACCTCGCCTCAAACTTTGCCAACGACTGCTTCCACTGATGACGTGGTGTACTTCCCAACTTGATAGCCAAGTCTTCTGTGTCTGTCATCTGCTTGTTACCATATCCGTTGATGGTTCCGTTCATCATCAACAACTCGTCCTTGTTGTTACCACATACGAATGGATGTGTATTCTCTTTGCATACTTTCCCGACAGTAGCATAACGGAAGTGAGCAATGAAAGGTCTGTCAGTTACGATTACATTGTACTCGTTTGACTCGTGATACGTGACCTCGAATGTGTCGAGCCACACGACCCCCAATCCGTGAGGATTGATACGAGCCGAAGTTTTCGCCACCTCTCGTGGCATCATTTGTTTTTTCTGTTTGATAATAATTACACACATAATGTTTGATGTTATGTGGGTGTGTCTTTGAAGACACAGACCCACTGATTAATGTTTGATTTGAACAAAGATACGACAATAATTAGACGTATCCAAATTTATTTTTAGTAATTTTCTGATAGTCTTTCTCCATACCCATCGTATTCCTCTGTCGCATACCTTGACTTCTTGTATGGATAGCGATTGGACTCGTAACATTCGTCACACCAATGTCCTGTGCTGATGCCATACCAATCCTGTCTCTCGTCTCCCTGTTTATCACAACCTCTACAGGATATGACTTGGATGATTGAATGAGTCTCAAATGAGAACTCAAAATCTACGCAATCTAATGCGTCTTCTCTTGTGTAGAACTCTTCCTCTACCTTGTTTGTCTTGTTGTTAATTACTTGATACTTCATAATGTTTATTTTTTAACTGCCGTAAATTTGTTTCTCTCTATCCATTTGTACTCGTCTACATTTGCATTGTAAACTCTGTCAATGGCTTCATATTTGGTATGTGCAGTGACAACTTGGATTAGTTTACCTGCATACCTGACGTGGAATCTATACATTCTTTCTCTCATCTTGTTATGGTTTTACGTAGTACGGATTTGGTTCGTCCGTATTACTCGTTAATACTTGATACATAATCGAGTCTGTCAACTCAGTGTAGATGTGTGACTTGGCTTCATCGTAGATACACGTATCTCCCTCGTGTCCTGCAGTGTACAAGATAAACTTCTCCAACTGCTTCACCTCTTGCTCCTCTTTAACGTACTCACTCAAGAAGTCTAACATCGACTTGTAGTATGGTTTAACTACTGCCTCAGCATCAACTTGGCATTCGCCACCACACCATTGGCAATCTTCGTCTTCTTCGCCTTTGTGTGATGCATAAGTCCAACCGGAACCACCGCACTCATCACAATCTTCTCTCTCCATCTCAACTACGTTTCCGTTTCCATTGTTATAGAAATCGTGTGTTAGTCTGCTGATTGTACGAAGCAGCTCTCCGTTGATGGTCTGAGCTGAACCTCTGCTCGGAACCAACTCGCTCCATAATCTGTCGTACTCTTCTTGGTAAGCACCATTTTGTTCCCAATAGTTTTTACCTACTTCTGTAAATTTAATCTGTGTCATCGTGTTATTCTTTTTAATGTTTGACATAGAGAATGTGTCTTTGAAGACACATCCTTTCGACTATTCAAGTCTCATCAGTATGCCTATACTCTGTCCTGCTTCCACGCTTGGAAGATGAACGTTAGTATAACCGCACTGACAAACAATATCATAGCACCGGCTAATCCTACATACAACCACATATACCACACGAAATCGTGCGTTAATGCGATGTGGAAGAACAGACGGAATACCATAGATAGAACTCCTACTGCTACAAATGTTGTGATTGCTTTCTCGATTGTGTTAAATAAATTTCTCATTGTGTTTGATTTTTATATGTTATTAATTAAGGTTTCTTCCCTCTTCTCTACTTCCATACTTATCGTGGAACTTTGAACGCTCTATCTGATTGTGAGCCGCTCGAAGTATTTCATTCCACCATTCTTGTTCTGTGTAGTTGGCAGGTTTGTTCTTCCAAAAAGAATCTGTTTCTTGTAAGCGTTTTGCTAATTCTTGCTTTGTCATAATTGTATTTTATTAAATGTTTAATGTTATCCGTTTCGACCTTTTGGTCTCATCAGTACCGGCACACACCGGTAGACGGAGGATGTGTCCTTGAAGACACATCCCTCTGTCGGTCTCAGAAGAGAACGTTTTCAATTACATCCTGCATCGTATTGTAATCGTGTCTCAACCCTCTTGCATATAACTGTCTCAACTGACCACCTCTGTTATGTGGACTCGATGATGGCTTTCTCCATCCCTCGAAGTAACCAATGGTCTTCTTGGTAATCTTACCACCTGCTAAGAACTTTCTGAACTCCTTTGCGAGAGCGATTATCTTAGCGACCTTGTCAGCATCTCTGTCGTACATTGACATCAAGATTGGCTTCACTGCATTGTGGAAAGAACTGATTGGAGCATCCGCTTTGTTGATAGCATAGTCAAGCATCACATACATCAACTCGTAACGTCTCATCATCTGCTTAACAGATTGAACTCTGCTTGGCAATCTGAACTCAACACCGAATCCGGTATTCTTGCATATTACGTACTTGTTTTCATAATTGGGAGTCTCCATTCTTAAGTTACCACAGCTATAGTGGTTAGACAATCTGTGTCGGAAGATAGAGTAAAAGATGTGAGAATATGGAGCCAACTTTCTTCTTAACGTGTCTCCGTCCATCCCTGCAACTGCTACAGTGATATGACCACCGCAGTTGTGATTGCTTGGTGAATACTCATCTTCGATGATGTGCTTTGCTTCAACAAACATATTGAATACTTTCGTTCTCCACATTGAACGTCCCACCAATGGTAGAACGTGAGTAACTGCCTCATATCCGCAAGAACTATCTGTTTCGAACCCACAGAACAATGGGTATTCTTTTACTGCATCTCTGTGTAACTCAGTTTTCTCAATTTCGAATCCGATTGTGAACTTAGATTCGTGGTCTATTCCATTGAAATGAACGTTATTTCTATCATCAGATTTCAATCCGTTAATCTCAACTTGACTTGCTTTGTTTCTGAAGACCGGAGCCGGTTTACTATGGTATCCTACTACCTGCCCTCTTCGTGGAGTGTCTCCAATGTTTTCGAATGATGTTACTATATTTCTCATTTTGCTACGATTGTGGATGTGTCCTTGAAGACACATCCGGTTAATTTAATTTAGTTATGCGTTTTGCTCCGCTAAGATTCTACCTAATTTGCTGAACAACTTCTGTACATTGTAATCAATGTTTTCGTTCTCAACTGAACCACTCATTTTAATTCCTGCATCAGTCAATCGAATGCTGAATCCGGCATCACCATTGATACCATCTTTCGCTATACTGAATGTAGCAAAAGTCTTTTCTCTTACTACATTTTGCTCTTCTTCGCCACCATTAGCGAACTTCAACAATGCAGCTATACTTCTTTCTACATCTTCACCATTGGTCTCTTCTTCATTACAAAGACTCTTGAAATTGTTTACTACCTGCTCATCCAACTTCGCTGCTCTCATTAGCTTGTAAGCATAAGAACGCTGCATACCTAACGCTCTGTTGAAGAAGTCTTCTTTCGTATCCCAAACGATATCGTTTGCCTCAAGAAGTGATTTGGTTGATGATTTGGCGAACCACTTGGTCGCTGCTAACACTTGGTCAGCCAACTGAAGTGATTTGTCGAACTTAGATTTCTTCGCATCTTTCAAGTCTGCTTGAAGTGTTGCGATTGCTTGGAAGTTTACTTCCGATTGAACTGCTGCAGATGTTAAAAAGTCTGCCTCGATTTGCATTAAATTTGTCATAATTACTTGATTTTTAATTGTTTACGTTTATTTGAGGACTATTCCTCGTTCTTTGTTAGTTCAAATATAGTTTAATTACTATTACTACACAAGTCTTAGTTGCATTTTCTTTCATTCATTGTCTAATTCTCTATTCAATCTATGTATATCAAGCGGTTAGGTAGATTCATTTCACTACGTTTTGTTATAGCAGTAAGTTAACCGGCAGGATGTTAAGAGACTTCTCTCTGTGTCTTCAAGGACACAATCTTAAACTCTGTATGCAGTAGGTGCAGCAGCAGCAGGAGCAAAGGAGCGGAGCGGAGCAGGAGCAGGAGACGTGGAGCGGAGGACCTCAGCAGGTAGAGAGCGGACCGCAGCAGGACCGCAGCAGGACCGCTACAAAAACGTCAAAAAATTAGGAACGCAGCAGCAAAAAGGTGACCCCCCATCGAACTGCACATCGGTTTCCGGAACGTGGGTCGGTGACGTGGGGCGGGAGGGAACCCGAAGACTACGGGTATCTAAAAAAAAATCGTATCTTTGTAGGGTAACGTTTATAAAAATTATTTGATATGAGTCATTATGGAAAAGGTATAAAGCCTTCAATGGAAGGATATACTATCAAGGATGGTAGGCTAATCAATATGGCTCCATCACCTGAAATGGGAATTACAAAATTGGCTGAGATGAGACGTGGTCTTAAGAGAGCCAAAAAGGTTAGAATGATTGCAGAGGGTAATGAATTAGCTGAAGCAAACATCAACCTTTTCAAGAAACTATAATGTGTCTACAATTTATAGTGTTTGATGTTTATGAGAAGAGGGAGGTGTAAAAGCCTCCCTTTTTTTTGTACCCCTATTAGGATTCGAACCTAAAACCTACAGATTAGAAGTCTGTTGCTCTATCCAATTGAGCTATAAGGGTATTACTATGTAGACTTTTTCTTTTTTATGTAGACTTTATGTTGATTTTATGTTGACTTTGAATTAGCTAAACTGTTGATATATAAGGGTTTAACTATAACTATGTTAAGAATGTTAAGTTTAAAGCCTCGTATGTAAAAAAAAAGTACGCAAATAAAAAAGGGAGTAGTAGTAGTATAGGAGACCTAAACTCGACATTCCACATTAAATGATATAGTCATAATGAAAAGAAAGACTCTGTATGTCTTCCATTGCACTTCGTGGTCAGGTGGTATGTATTCCCATCCTAACACAAACCTATCGTGAGGGTAGTGGAATACCATTATAATGTTCCAATCCATTTAATAATTTTTGTTACCTTTGCAAAGGTAATCTAAATTTAATTCATTATGCAACAAGGATTTACTCCTAAAGAACTTCATTTTCAAAATGAGGGACGTACGAAACTAATCAACGGTATACGTACAATATCACAAGCGGTTAAATCTACGCTTGGTCCACGAGGAAACACTGTCCTCATAGAATCACCTGAACACTTACACGGAATCACAGTTACTAAAGATGGTGTAACTGTAGCCAAGTCCATATCATTATTGGACCCTGTGGAGAACCTTGCGGTTCGTATGATGAAAGAGGCAGCCGACAGAACTGCATCATCAGCAGGTGATGGAACTACAACGGCTATAGTATTAGCGGAGGCATTAGTCAATGCCGGAACAAACCTTATCAGTGACGACATAAATAGAACAGAGGTTTTACGTCACATTGTTGACGAGACGAAAGATATAGGTAAGCATCTAAAAGTAAAGGGTAAGAAGTTAGACGAAAAGAGGCTACGTGATGTGGCTATCATTTCAGCCAACAATGACCCACATATCGGTGGCATCATAGCTGATGTGTATGACAATGTAGGTAGAGATGGTGTAGTCACGGTGGAGAAGAGTAAAACCTCAGCAACCTATTACGAGACGACAAAAGGTATCAAGGTAAAGCGAGGATATTCATCAACACTATTTATCAACGACCAAAAGCGTGACGAATGTGTCTTCGAGGACACATACATATTGGTATGTGATTCAGAGATAAGCAACATCTTACAGATAGAGAACATATTGAAACCAATTATACAAGAGGGTAAGAAGCTACTTATTATTGCTCCCTGCTCTACTAACGTGGTCAATACTCTTGCTGCCAATGTATTAAAGAACGGATTGAAGATATGTAATATTCCACCGCCTGATTTTGGATACAGGCAACACGAGCTTATGCAGGACATAGCCGTAAGTGTGGGAGCTACATACTTCAGTGAACAAACAGGCGATGATTTGAGTTTGATTAATTTCAACGATTTGGGTCACTGTGCTAAGGTGATAGTTAGTCGTGACTCAACGGTCATCGTTAAAGACAATAATGAAAACACTGAAGAAGTTAAGGAGCGAGTGGCTCAACTTCAGGAGGCTCACAAAAATGCTAAGATAAAAACAGACAAGGAGTTTATCAATCAGCGTATAGCTTCCCTATCAGGAGGTATTGGTGTAGTATATGTTGGAGGGAACACAGACCTCGAACAGAAGGAGTTGTACGATAGGGTAGATGATGCGGTCTGTGCCGTGCGTTCAGCACTTGAGGAAGGGATTCTTCCCGGAGGTGGACTCACCTTATTTAATCTTCACAAATCATATACCATAAAAGCAGATGGTGAAAAAAATTCTGCAAAAAAAATTGCTTACGCAATTTTAGCAGAGGCACTTAAAGCACCTCTCTATCAAATCTTAGCCAACGCAGGAAAAGATGCGGAGATGATTTATTCAGAATGTAAAGGAGAGAAGTACGGATATGATGTAAAGAAAGAGAAGTACGGATATCTAATGACACTCGGAGTAATTGACCCTGTCAAGGTAACACGTCAGGCATTACAAAATGCAGTGTCCGTTGCAGTAACCATTTTATCGACCAATGCCATTGTAACTATGGCACGTAGCTACGACACAACAGTATGAGGAAAAGAGAACTACCTAAGAATTTAATCAAGTTTATTAAAAGAATATTTCCCGATGAAAGCAATAGGAAAAAATATAGTAATACAAAAGATAGAGGAAGAGATAACGACAGAGTCAGGTCTACTCCTATCGAATGAAGATGTCAAAGATTTCAGATACCACAAAGGCAAGATAGTATTGCCGGGTTCTGATGTGTCTGATTATATCAAAGAGAACGACATTGTTTACTATGATTCACGACAATCATACACGCTTGTAATTAATGGTGAATCTTGCACCATCATTCAGGAGCGTGATGTCGTTGTTGTCTTATAAACTTATTCATTTCTATAATAGCTTCTCGATAACGTTTGTCAGCATATGACACGTTCTTTAGAAACATAGGGTTTTGTGACGGTGAGGTAGGTAACTCTTCACCGTTTATTTTTTTGTATAAAGATGTGATGACACGCTTAGACTTGTACGACAAATTGTACAATGCTTTCTGTTTCCCTTTGTATGGTCTGAAGACTTCAATCCATCCATCTCTCTTCAGCTTATCAAATCTATTTACGTCCCACGATAGAATCTTATCGAACTCTAAGAACTTGTCCTTAGAGAAGTAGCCTTCTGAATTTAGAAATAGCAGTACGTCAAGGTCTGACTGCGATAGGTTGTATTTTACTTTTATGTATTGTCGGATTACTCTCCAATACTTAAGGAAGTCGTAACTCAAAATGTATTCGATTTAATTTAGTAACTTTGTACAAAGATAAAAAAATTATGGCAGAGGAAAATAAAACGGAAGAAGGGACATCAAAATACAAGTCCGCTAAAACCACAAAGCTAACTAAATATCTACAGGCAGTAGATAAAATCAAGAAGGCTGCTCAAGATACTGCTTTCAAAAACATTGATGTCAAGAACATCACAAAAAACAAGCCTAACAATACCTACGGTAGAAGAACACCTTCTATCTCAGGACTTCAGGGATTAGCAGGATTACAAGGTGTAGGAAATGCTCCGGGTTCTCGTATGGCTAAAGGTAACAGAAGAAACACTTTAGGATAATGGCTAAAAAGGGTAGAACAAAGAAAAAGAGTAACAAGATATGTGCAGCAGGTATTGCTTGGGCAAAAAGAACTTTTGACACATACCCATCAGCATATGCAAATATGGCTGCAAGTAAATATTGTAAAGACCCTAATTACGCAAAAAAAAGTAAAAAATAATATTATGCCAACAGTAAAATATATGTGCAGTAATAGTGGTAAAATGAAAACCAAAAAGTTTCCTTACACCGCTACAGGTAAAGCTCAAGCAGGTGCTTTTGCTAAACTAATGAAAGGCTCAATGAAAAACAATCCGGGATACGGAATGGAGAAAAAGTCATACTAATGGGTGAGCTTAAAAAGTGGAGAGACGAGAAGTGGGTTCGTATAGGACTCGATGGTTCTATCAAAGGTGCTTGTGGAACGAGCAAGGATAAAAAGAACCCTGACCGTTGTTTGCCATTAAAAAAAGCACAGTCGATGACTAAGTCCGAGAGGGCATCAACTGCTCGTAAAAAGAAACGTGCAGGAAGAAGAGGTAAAACTGTAGTTGCTAATACTCCAAAGGGTAGAGTAACTAAGAAGTATACTAAGCGATAAATATTTTTTAACGAAAAAGAATTACTATGAATGAGCAAAGCAAATCGCTAATTAGGCATTTACTAACCGCATTGGGAGTTTTAATGGCTGCATTAGGATTAGGTAACGCTTCAGGATTAATTGAAGAGCTATTAGCTAACCTCGACAAGATATGGGATGCCGGACTTGTAATTACAGGTGCAGTAGTAAGTATCTTAGGATTTTTTAGAAACAAGGACAGATTCAATAAGCAGAACTAAATGGCTGATAAAAGCAAAATGAAATGTAATGTCGTTAGAAGTAGCGACAGGGCAGGTAAGAAAAAAATGGTAAAAGCCTGTGAGGGTGGCAAAGAGAAACTCATTCACTTTGGTGCTAAAGGTTATGGGCATAACTATTCTGCTGCAGCACGTAAATCATTTAAAGCTCGTCATAAGTGTGGAACTGCCAAGTCTAAGTTGACGGCTCGTTATTGGGCTTGTAAAAAATTATGGGCAGGTAAAGGTGGTTCCACTGCTTCAAGTCCAAAAAACAAAAAAGGAAAATATTAGTATCTTTGTAGCAAAGATTTATTATGGCAAAGAAAGCAGACATAGAAATAAAAAAAGCAAATCAGGGTAAGTTTACCAATTGGGCAAAAAAGAATATGCCCGGCAAATCTGTTTGTTCTGCTGCAAGTGTAGTAATGAGAAGAAAAAATAAGTATAAACCAAGTGTAGTTAAAATGGCAAATTTTGCCAAGAACTTTGGCTGCAGTACAAAGTAGTAAAAAAATGAAAAAGCAAGGTTACAATTCAAGACTCGATGAGTCATTAGGAGCAAAGAATGGCAAGAAGTCTCAGTCTATGAAAAGCAGAAGAGATGAGTCTAAGGGTATGGCTAAGGCTATGACAGGTCACGCTTACAGTGGAGACCACAGTATGGATAAGCATTACCCAAGCAGTGTAAAAGGACATTTGTCTAAGATTATTAAAAAATAAGATGGGCAAATTATTAATAAAACTTGGCTTGTGGATTCAAGATATGTGGTGCAAGTTCCAATGCAAATGGAATTGGATTGTTACTAAACTATTATTTGATGTGTCTACTTGTCCAAATAAAAACTGTACTTGCAAATGAAGTTAAATGAGAAATCAAAAGGCTTTGGTGATACTGTAGCAAAAGTTACAAAACTAACAGGTATTCAGTCTGTAGTAAAAACAGTCTCTAAAAAAATGGGGAAAGACTGCGGATGCGATAAAAGACGTGATACCTTAAACCGAATGATTCCCTATAGAGATTAATTATGGCATATACAAAATTACAAGGAAGAAGAGCAATACCTGTAATACCATCAGACGGTGTTATCGTTCCATCTCCATCAGACTTAGTTGCTGAAGGGAATGCAGACGTGGTACTTCCAAATGGGTTAGAAAACTCAAGTGCTGATTTTAGAGGGAAAGTAATACCGGGAGCCACAGTATACAATACTACTTCTAATACGGTTGCAACAGTTCTTTCGGTTTCAGAACAAGTTTTAACATTGAGTTCAAACATTTTTCCGTTAGGTACTGAAGCATACAAGGTATATAATACTAATAATAGTGAAGGACCTGTATTGTTTGTAGGAACAGGAGGTAATCTTGATATCGTAACTGTTGGTGGAGATACTGTACAACTTCTGAATATCGCTGATGGGTCATATGTACCTGTTTTGGTTAGTGAAGTTTTAACGGCAACAACTGCATCAAACATTGTAGCTCTTTGGTAATATGGGAAGTATTATAGCAATAGCGAATGCAATAACAACTACTATATTTAGTGGTGGTGGATTCGTACCGCCTACTCCCCCTGTAAATGGAATTATAACAGAAACTTCTCCCGGAGTCGCACCGTTTGATTATATACTTGCGGAGACAGGAGATTTTTTAGAACAAGAATAATATGGCAAATATAAAATTTTCAGGTTTTAGTGCAGTAGCTCCGGTATCTACTACCTTAATGGTTGGAGTCGCAGGTGGAGTGAATACGAGGTTTACAGTAGCAGATATTCAATTGTCGGATTTGGGTGGAACTCTACCTCTAACAAGTGGGGGTACAGGAGCAACTGCTCAACCTGCAATTCTCGATAACATAACTGCAGCAGCATCTCAAACTGTTAATGACATCATAGTTGCGTCCGCAGGTGGTGCAGTCTTTCAGAATCCTTCTCAGCACCCTAACATTCCTATTCAAGAGGTTGTAGTTGCAAAATGGACGAATACAACAAATCCATATTTTAATTTCACAAACGGTAGTGTAATTAATATTCCTTTTGACCAAAACACAGTAACTATAAATACTGACTCGGCAGGAGGTGGAACTGTTATAAATTTCAACTCAGCTACAAATACTTCTTTCGAGATAAATGGCACAGGAGTCTATAAAGTAGGACTTAACCTTCACTTCTTTGATTTGTTCGGAGATATTGATATAAGAGCAGGTGTTTATGATACTGCTACAGGTACAATTATTGGAGATTTAATTGATAAAAAAGAGGTGACAGGTAGTAATGACCAAAACTTTTACGGTGAGAACTATTTGGAATTTGGTGTTCCGCCTGTAGAGATAGATATTAGAGCAGAGTTTGCAGGTGGAAGTGGACAAAGTCCATTCCCATCAGGAGTAAACAAACTATTTACTTCAGTAATAATTGAAAGAATAGGTTAATGGAATACTATTTTAATTCATCTTTAGATGTTGAAGTAACTTATGAATTAGTAGAAGAAAATGGAGATAAGCAAGGATACAACTTTAAAGTTAACGTTTAAAGACCTAATGGGGGTTGGTATTGGATTGGTTAGTATCCTTAGTGTTTATTTCACCTTAAAAGCAGATATTGCTTTGGCTATGGAAAAGCCTGAGCCGGTGATTACTGAACAAGAGTATCACTATAAAGATGAAGTTGTACGTAAGACTATTATGCTTACACAACAAGATGTAGACGGCATTAAAGAAGATATTTCAGAAATCAAAGAAACATTAAAAACACTTGAGGCGAGACTATATGAAATACAATAACAATGAAAGCACTATTGCCATTAATTACATTACTACTCGCAGCTTTATTAGTTTCACCAACCTATAAACCAAAAGAAACTAAAACAGATAGTCACGCTATCAATGTTATTCAAATTAATGCAGAATGGAATGAAAAAAATTCTGTTCCATTACATCAGCTAAAAGGATGCAATACACAGATGGCATACTTAGAGCAGCAGTCCACAAAAATACAAGACAAGTTTTCTAAGGTTCCTATCATTGTTATTACAACAGTAGATAGTCCTAATACTCCTATAAAAGTTTGGGAGGGTAATATCTTATTTGAGCCTACTACATCTGTAGAAGAAATTCAGGATTATATCAATAAACTTAAATAACAATAAATGGAGTTAAAAAATGTACAGAAAATAATTGTACACTGCTCGGCAACAAGAGAGGGTGACGATTCTGTAAATGCAGACGTTATAGATAAATGGCATAAAAACAAGGGTTGGAAAGGAATAGGATATCATTTTGTTGTCTTATTGGATGGAACTATTGAAACCGGAAGAAAGATTAATCAGTGTGGTGCTCACACGAGAGGATACAACTGTAAATCTTGGGGGGTATGTTATATTGGAGGGGTAGAAAAAGATGGTAAGACTCCAAAGGATACACGGACTAAGGAACAGAAGGAGGCATTGGAATACTTGTTGTATTTCTTGAAACTACTTCAACCTAATGCCACAATACATTCTCATCGAGACTTTGCCAACAAGGCTTGTCCAAGTTTTGATGCAACTGAAGAGTATAAAGATTTATGAAAGAGATATTAAAAAAAATATTTGGACTTGACAACATAGGTCAGAAAGTAGGAGACCTTGTAGATAGGTTTGTGCAGACTAAAGAAGAAAAAGCTCAGTTTGAAAAAGAGCTTACTCAAATCTTTATTGATGCTGAAAAGGAGATGCAACAAAACGTCACGGAGCGTTGGAAGTCTGATATGGGTTCTGATTCGTGGCTTTCAAAGAATGTGAGACCATTGGTTTTGTTGTTCTTGATAGTGTCTACTGTATTAATGGTATTTATAGATTCAGGATTAATTTCTTTTGAGGTAAAAGAAAATTGGGTAGACCTTCTTCAAATTGTTTTGATTACTGTAATCACTGCATATTTTGGTGGTAGGTCTTTTGAAAAGATTAAACACAAATAATTTGTAACTTTGTAGAAATAATAAATTAAATTAAAATGGCAAAATTAACACAAGAAGAGTTAGAAACTCTTAACGCAATGAACAAGGAGTTTACCACAATGAAAGTACAACTTGGTGAACTTGAGATTCAAAAAGCATCAATGATGCAAACCGTTAATGTATTACGTGCACGTTTCGCACAAGAAGAAGAAAAATTAATAAAAAAATATGGAGAAGACTCTGTTATTAATTTACAAACAGGGGACGTTTCCAAAAACAAAAAAACCTAATGGCAAAGATATCTACCTACATAATTGACGCAACACCAACCTTATCAGACAAGGTTATTGGAACTGATGTCAACGACCTTAATATGACTAAGAACTATACTCTTGGTGATATTGCAGCTTTAGTTAATAGCTCCATTCAATTAACTTCCACACGTCTTTTTTATGGTGATGCCACTAACAACTTGGCAGAGACAAGTACATTAACATATATTGTAGGTGGAGCAGGTACTCTTGCATTCGATACTGTTGTAATGAATGGAACTGCCGTATTAGATATCTCACATATTGATAATGCTTCTTCACTTGCAATAGGTAAAGGTGCAACATCAGGTACTAATCCTTTTGAGGTTACCGCCATTGGTGTTGGGGCAGCATCAGGTGGAGCAATAGGTGTAACCGGTTCAATTGCAATAGGTTTTAAATCATTATCTAATGGTGGAACTACTGAGGAAACAATTGTTATTGGTAATGGAGCAGCAGAAGGAATAAATAGCAGTAATAAAAGTACAGTTTTAGGTAATTCAGCTTTAGGAGGAAACAATGCGAATTTAGATGGTACTATAGCTATAGGATACCATTGTTTAGATTCTACTTATCAATCTCCTTCTACAATCGGAAACACATATATAGGAACTAATGTAGCGACTAACGCTGATTTTGGGGGAGACGTAAATAATGTTGCCGTAGGCTTTGGTGCTATATCCGGGAATGGAGTAGCAGGTGAGCTTAATGGCAATGTGGCTATGGGTCACGAGTCTATGACAGGTATGGATATGATTGATGCAGTACGTAGAAATGTTGCTATTGGTCATTTGTCTATGCCAAACATAGGTGGAGGTGCACCTGCGGTTCCTGTAGAAGATAATATTGCTATAGGACAGAATGCAGGTAATGGACAGAGTGGTCAGCATAACATTGCTATCGGAGCCGGTAGTGGTGGTACAGACCTACTTGGATTCTTTAATGTGGCTATGGGTACTAACGCTATGCAGAATCAAACAGGTGGTAATTTTAACGTAGCTATAGGTAATGATGCGTTGGTTGGACTTCTTAACGGAACAACTAATACTGCTATCGGTAAAGCTGCAGGTTCAACAGTAGTAGGGTTTACTAATACTACTAACTTAGGTCACAACTCTCAAGCACAAGGTGATAATGAAGTTGTCTTGGGAGACAATAATGTAACTACACTAAGATGTAATACTAATGTGATATCCGCTCTCTCAGACATAAGAGACAAAAACAATATTAAGAATTTACGTTTAGGTTTAGATTTTGTTATGAACCTAAAACCTGTTAGTTGGGATTGGAATAGAAGAGATGGTTCTATGGAGGGCAAGAAAGACTCAGGATTTATTGCTCAGGACACTGACAGTGTAATTCAGGATTTTAATGCAGAAGATATATTACCTTCTCTCGTTGATAAAACAAACACAGACCAATGGGCATTAGGAAATGCAGCTTTAATCCCTGTGCTTGTAAAAGCAATACAAGAATTGAAAGCAGAAATAAACGAATTGAAGAATGGCTAAGATTAGTACATATCCTATTGATAGTAGTATAAGTCCAAGAGATATTGTAATTGGTAGTGATGCTGATGATGCTAACATTACTAAAAACTATAAGATAGGAGATATTGCTGCGTATACAAAGTCTACTTTAAATCTTGGAGTAACTCAAGTATTAGCAGCAACAGATACTACTGACCAAGAACCTGCAGGTTTAGATACACCATTGCAAGTAACTTTTGGTCCTGCACAAAATGGACCTACAGACCCTGTTCAATTAGATGCTCTTGGGAATATTACTTTTAATGAAAGCGGTCTTTATTTATTTAATGGATACGCTAATTTTGAAAGACAAGGTTCTTCAGGTGGTGTAACTGTTACTTTATTTAGAGCATTGCTAAATGGTGTTCAAGTAAGTCCAACAAAAGGTGTTGATTTACAATCAACAGGAATTATGATTCCCTACGAACTTACTATTCCTATACAGGTAAATGCAGGAGATGTGTTGACTTGGGAGATAATGAGAGACAGTTCAGGAGTAAATGGAGGTGGTCTTTACGTTCATACGGTATTAGGAGGGTGGAGTGATGTGCCATCAGCAGACGTATTCATCTACAAGGTAGGTGTATAATTTTAAATAAAATAAAATGGATATAAGAAAGATTTCCATTGGTCCTGACTATAAGTCGGGAGCGATGCACTATTTAATAGGACAAGAGGTGTTGAATGGCACTTACAAGATTCACCTCATCAAATATTACGAAGAGTCCCAATCAGTAAAAATATGGATTGAAAGAGAAGACGAGGTAATGGTGTGGAAAGAATTTACTCACACTATGCCTATATCAATTGAATACAATATAAATTTTTAATACTATGTCTGAACAAGATAGGAAAGACCTTCATTTAGAAATGAAAGGCTTAGAAGAACTTAAGTCACAAACTAATGATTTTGAAGAGCAACTAAAAATTGCCGATAAAATCCATAATATCAAAATGAAATTAAATGGAACCAAACCAATGGACTCATATATTGAATGTGAAGGTTGTGGTTCATAAATTAAATTATGAAGTCATTAAATCAATTTATTGTAGAACCAAAAGACAATAGGCGATACGATAATATTAAAACCATTGGAGGTGTAGACTTTATTACAAGCACATCTGAAGAAGATGTTTCAGCTTCCAATCGTCAGGCAACAGTAATTGAGACACCTCTTAACTATTGTGGTCCTATCCAAAAAGGTGACACTTTGTTGGTTCACCACAATGTGTTTAAGTTTTATAACGATATGAAGGGTAGAAGAAGAAGTGGAAAGAGTTTCCTTAAGGAAAACATTTTCTTTTTAGACTCGGACCAATTCTTTGCTTACAAGAAAGATGGAGAATGGCAAGGTTATGATAAGTATTGTTTCTTGAAACCAATCCCCCCAACAGAGAGTTACATCTTTAAACCTTTCTCAAGAGAGCCTTTGATGGGTGAGGTAGCTATAATCAATGACACGTTAAAAGAAAAAGGAATCAACAAGGGTGATAGAGTTTGTTTTAAACCCTTTCAAGAATATGAGTTTAATGTAGATGGTAATATTCTTTACAGAATGTACGACCATTTAATCACTTTGGTATTATGATTTACATTAAAGACAATTTCTTGAGTGAACCTATTTATGCTCATACATTAAGTCATCTGTTATCTTCTGATTATACAGAGGTAGACACAGGAGAGAAGAGTTTTTGGATATGGGAAAGCGGAGATGCATTTGATGAGCTTGTGGCATATGAGATATCAGACTTAGAGAAGAAGCCGATACGAAACATATTGAGCTTCTTTAGAATAGCAACTGATGAGGTAGATACTGATTGGAGAATACACGCAGACACTATCATCAATAATGAAAAACCTGACAGAGCGTTGGTGTTGTATATGTCAGATTCAGGTATGGATGAGCTTCACGGAACTGCTTTTTGGAGTCACGCAGAAATGGGTGATACGCAACCGAATGATGTTACTGACGAAGAGTTTGATGAAATACTAAGAAAAGATTCCAACAACTTAGACAAGTGGGACTTGAAGAGTATAGTTGGATATAAACCAAATAGATTGTTATCTTATCCTTGCAATTACTTTCATAGTAAATATCCCAACAAGGGGTGGAAGGATGGCAGAATAGTTTATGTAATGTTTTATAAGTATGATGAATACTAAAGAAATCAAATTAAAAATAATTGAAGCAGGTCATCAGGCAGTAGAGCAACTTATTAAAGTGGCTAAAGAAAAGATTATTAAACCTGACCCTGAAGATGATTTGGCAGCAGATAGATTAAAGAATGCAGCAGCCACAAAAAAGTTGGCAATATTTGATGCATTTGAAATATTGAAAAGAATAGAGGAAGAAAGAGAAGCACTTGATGGTGGTCAAATAAATTCAAAGGTCGATACAAAACAAGGGTTTGCAGAAAGAAGGTCTAAATAATGAAATGTATAGGGTTGTAAAAGACTACATTCCTAAGAGTGTATTTACGAACAAGAACCGTAATAAGTCTTGGTTGTATGGCTATAATCCTAAGTACGATGTCATTGTGATATCTAAGACCGGAGAGATTGGGGAGGTTATTGATATATCAGGATTAAAGATAGCTTTGCCTAAAGCACCTAAAGTGTGTCTTCAAAGACACAAAGATAAAAAAGAACAGTATTGGGAGAGACAAGAACTCCCTAAACCTTTATCTAAGATTCAATCTATTTTTCAATGGAATGAGATGCTATCAGATTTTAAAAGTCGATGGGTAGATTACATTGAAGAAGAGTTTGATAGAAGAGAAGAAGGGTGTTGGTTTATGAATAATGGAGTGCCTACATACATTACAGGTGCTCACTATATGTATCTTCAGTGGACCAACATTGATGTTGGATATCCTGACTATCGAGAAGCTAATAGATTACTTTATATTTTTTGGGAAGCCTGTAAAGCAGACAAAAGAAGTTTCGGAATGATTTATCTAAAGATAAGACGTTCCGGTTTTTCGTTTATGTCATCGTCTGAATGTGTTAACACAGGAACCCTTGCAAAAGACTCAAGGGTAGGTATACTATCTAAAACAGGTTCGGATGCAAAGAAGATGTTTACTGACAAGGTAGTACCTATCAATAGTAGACTTCCTTTCTTTTTCAAACCTATTATGGATGGAATGGATAAACCTAAAACAGAGTTAGCATATCGTGTACCTGCAGCTAAGATTACAAAGAAGAATATGTATGACGTGGAGGATGATGAGATTAAAGGCTTGGATACCACAATAGATTGGAAGAACACTGATGATAACAGTTATGATGGGGAAAAACTATTACTTCTTGTACACGATGAGAGTGGTAAGTGGTTGAAGCCAAATAACATCCTCAACAATTGGAGGGTAACAAAAACGTGTTTGCGTTTAGGTAGTAAAATAATTGGCAAGTGTATGATGGGGTCTACATCTAATGCACTATCAAAAGGTGGTGACAACTTTAAGAAGTTGTACTACGATTCTGATGTAAATACTCGTAATGCCAACGGTCAGACTAAGAGTGGATTATATTCATTGTTTATTCCTATGGAATGGAATATGGAAGGTTTTATAGACAGGTATGGAATGCCTGTACTTGAAATGCATAAAGATGAGGTTGAAGGTATTGATGGTGAGATGATTTATCAGAGTGCATTAAACTATTGGGAAAATGAAGTTGAATCATTAAAGAATGACCCGGACGCTTTAAATGAATACTATAGGCAGTTCCCAAGAACAGAGTCACACGCATTTAGAGATGAGAGTAGACAATCATTGTTTAACCTAACCAAGATATACCAACAGATAGACTACAACGATGGAATGATTACAGACCAATACGTAACACGTGGTTCTTTTAGTTGGAAGGATGGAATAAAAGATACTTCGGTTCAGTTTTCACCTGACAAAAGAGGTAGGTTTAGAATAACGTGGGTCCCCAATAAGAATATTCAAAACAACATACGTGTTAAGAATGGAATAAAATATCCTGCTAATGAACATATAGGTGCATTTGGATGTGACTCTTATGATATTAGTGGAACAGTAGGTGGTGTAGGTTCTAATGGAGCATTACACGGTTTAACTAAATTTAGTATGGAAGAGGCTCCAAGCAATGAGTTCTTTTTAGAATACATTGCACGACCACAAACTGCCGAGATATTTTTTGAAGATGTCCTGATGGCTTGTGTGTTTTATGGAATGCCAATATTAATAGAAAACAATAAACCAAGATTATTATATCATTTCAAGAACAGAGGATATAGAGGATTCTGTATGAATAGACCTGATAAGGTTTTTACAAAACTATCTAAGACAGAAAAAGAATTAGGGGGTATACCTAACTCAAGTGAAGCCGTAAAACAGGCTCACGCAGCAGCTATTGAGTCTTACATTGAAAAACATATAGGCTTAAAGTCAGAGGATGGCGAGATGAACAATATGCCATTTATTAGAACTTTAGAAGATTGGGCGAAATTTGACATAAGCAATAGAACTAAGTATGATGCTTCTATTAGTTCAGGGTTGGCAATTATGGCTTGTCAAAAGCACCTTTATCAACCTGAAAAAAAAGAGTCAAGAATTATGATTAACTTTGCAAGGTATAGTAATACAGGCAACATAAGTGAAATAATTAGATGAAAGATGTAAAGATAGATATTACATCTGCAGGATTTCCGAGTCAATTTGTGTCAGATGCAGAAAAAGCTACAGATGAGTTTGGTCTGCAAATAGGACAGGCGATTCAATATGAGTGGTTCAAGAAAGACGGAAACGGTTGCAGATATTACGACCAATGGAGAGAGTTCCATAGATTAAGGTTGTATGCAAGAGGAGAGCAATCTATACGAAAGTATAAAAATGAATTAGCAATTGATGGTGATTTAAGTTATTTAAACTTAGATTGGACTCCTGTGCCTGTTATTCCAAAGTTTGTTGACATTGTTGTTAACGGAATGGCAGACAGACTATTTAAAGTTAAAGCATACGCACAAGATGCAATGTCTCAAGCAAAACGCTCTAAGTATCAGGATATGGTAGAAGGGCAAATGGTTGCTAAGGATACATTACAGATAATACAAAAGAAGTCAGGTTTTGACCCTTTTGTTATGCCATCAGAACAACTTCCTTCAACTGACGAGGAGCTTTCCTTATTTATGCAGTTGAAATACAAACCTGCTATTGAGATTGCTGAAGAAGAGGCAATCAATACTGTACTCGAAGAAAATCACTATTTAGATTTACGCAAACAATTTGATTACGACCTGACAGTTTTGGGTATTGGTGTTGCAAAGCACGAGTTTTTAAAAGGTTCAGGTGTAAAGGTATCTTATGTTGACCCTGCTAATATTGTATATAGCTATACCGAAGACCCTCATTTCAAAGATTGTTTCTATTGGGGTGAGATTAAAACAATGCCAATCATAGACCTAAAGAAGATTGACCCTACACTTACAAATGAAGACTTGGAAGAAATATCTAAGTACAGTCAGTCTTGGTACAATTATTATAATGTGGCTCAGTTTTATGAGAATGATATTTTTTATCGTGACACGGTTACGGTAATGTACTTCAATTATAAGACCACGCAAAAAATGGTCTATAAAAAGAAAGTAACTGCCAATGGTGGTAATAAAGTTATTGAAAAAGATGACCAATTTGACCCACCTGTAGAGGTAATGGAAGAAGGAAACTTTGAGAAGTTTGAGAAGACCATTGATGTGTGGTATGATGGTGTAATGGTTATGGGTACTAATATTCTTTTGAAGTGGGAACTTGCAAAGAATATGGTGAGACCTAAGTCTTCATCTCAACACGCACTACCTAATTATGTAGCAGTAGCTCCAAGAATGTATAAGGGTGTTATAGAGTCGTTAGTTAGAAGGATGATTCCATTTGCTGATTTGATTCAGATGACACACTTAAAACTACAACAGGTTATTGCTCGTGTAGTACCTGATGGTGTATACATTGATGCTGATGGACTAAATGAAGTAGACTTAGGAACAGGTAATGCATATAATCCTGAAGACGCATTAAGACTATACTTCCAAACAGGTTCTGTTATTGGTAGGTCTTATACTCAAGATGGAGATTACAATAATGCTAAAGTACCTATTCAGCAACTTACATCTAACTCAGGAGCATCTAAAACACAGATGCTTATCAGTAATTACAATTACTATTTGAATATGATTAGAACTGTAACCGGACTAAACGAAGCAAGAGATGGTAGTATGCCGGACCCTGATTCCTTAGTTGGATTACAGAAACTTGCAGCATTAAACTCTAATGTAGCTACTCGTCATATACTTGATAGTAGCTTGTTTATATTTAGAAGTTTAGCTGAAGCACTAACGTACAGGGTTGCAGATATTCTTGAGTACGCAGACTTCAAGGATGATTTTGCTAACAAGATAGGTAAGTACAACGTAAGTATACTGAATGAGATTTCAGACCTATATATTTATGACTTCGGTATATTCTTAGAGGTTGCACCTGATGAAGAAGAAAAAGCTAAACTTGAGCAGAATATTCAAATGGCTCTATCTAAACAAGACATTAATCTTGAAGATGCTATTGATATTAGAGAGATTAAAAATATTAAACTTGCGAATCAGTTGCTTAAACTAAAGCGTAAGCAGAAGCAAGATAGAGAAGAGCAGATGGCTATGCAGAAACAAGCTATGACTGCACAACAAAACTTGAAGGCTCAAGAGATGGCATCACAACTTGCACTGCAAAAACAACAAGCAGAGATTCAAGGTAAGATGCAATTGAAACAAGCTGAAGTTGCTTTTGAAATTGAGAAGCTAAAGAATGAAGCTGAACTCAAGCGTTCTTTAATGGCAGAAGAATTTAGCTACAATATGCAGCTTAGAGACACCTCTGAAAATGCTCTTATGCAAAGAGAGAATAAAAGAGAAGATGCAAAAGCTAAAAGAATCAGTCAGCAGAACTCAGAACAGTCTATGCTGATTAATCAAAGAAAGAATAATCTACCTCCGCAGAGTTTTGAATCTAACGAGGATAGTTTAGATGGATTTGATTTAAGCGAATTTTCACCAAGATAAGAAATATAAAATATGAGACAATCAGATAAACTTGTAATAAAGAAAAAGAAACCGATGTGCGATGAAGGTATGGATGCATACGATTCGTTCATAAAAAAGGGAAACACACCTCAACAAGCAAATAAACTTGCGAGTAAATTGTGTGATGAGTTGGGCGAGAAAGCCACGTATTCTAAATAAAATGAACAAAAATTTATTATTAACTTTGTAAAAAATTAAATCAAATGGAATTTAAAGTAAAAGAAGTGGGTGTTGTTGAGGAGAAGTCCAAACAACAAATAGAACAAGAATTGCTTGACAAGCACGAGCAAGAACAAAATACTGAATTGGTAGAAGAAACGAAAGTTGAAACTACAGAGACACAGGAAGAAGAAACTATTACTCAATCCTCAGAGTTAAAAGAGGAAGACGTTCTTTCATTTATTAAGAATAGATACGAAAAAGAGTTTACATCGGTGGACCAACTATTCGATGCTAAAGATAGCAATGACGAGTTGCCTGAAGATGTAAAGGCTTATTTTGAGTATAAAAAAACTACCGGAAGGGGAATGGATGATTATGTAAAACTTAATCGAGATTTTTCTTCTATGGAGGATGACCAACTATTGGCTGAGTATTTAATCTCAAGCGGAGAGGCTCAAGACTTGGAAGATGTAGATGTTATTATGGACGACTACACTTACGATGAAGACCTTGACGAAGAGAAAGATATTAAGAAAATTAAGTTGGCAAAAAAGAAAGTTATTGCTAAAGCCAAAAAGTTCTTTAATGAGCAAAAGGAAATGTACAAACAACCCCTTGAGTCAAGTACGGTTGGAGTTTCTGAAGAGCAACAAAAAGAACTCGATGAGTATAAGCAATACTTGGCTACGGCTAAAAGTAACCAAGAGGAAGTAAAAAGGAAAAGAGATTGGTTTGTTGATAAAACCAACGAGGTATTCTCAGATTTCAAAGGTTTTGATTTCAAGATTGGAGATGCTACTTTGACTTTTAATCCGGGTGATAGCAGTAAAATGAAAGAGACTCAGTTAGATTCATCATCTTTTATTAGAAAGTTTGTGGATAATGAGACAGGGTTGATTAATGATGCTGCAGGATATCACAGGGCATTAGCCATCGCAATGAATCCTGAAAGGTTTGCTTCGTTCTTTTATGAGCAAGGCAAATCAGACGCAACAGAGAATGTGGCACGAAAAATGAAAAATGTAGATATGTCTACACGTAACGCACCTCAAGTTGCTAATAGAAAGGATGGATTGCAAATAAAGTCTATATCGCAACCAAGCAGTAAAGGCTTAACGATTAAAAGTAAAAAAAAGTAAAACAATTTTAAAAATTAAAAAAAATGGCAGGTAATTTTACAGGTCCCGGTTTTGACCTTCAGCCATCCGCACAACAAGTGCCATTGGCAACAAACTACATTACCAACTTTGATTTCTTAAATCAGTATCTTCCTGATACATATGAGAAAGAATTTGAAAGATATGGTAACAGAACAATTAGTTCATTCTTAAGATTAGTAGGTGCAGAGATGCCTTCTAATTCAGATTTGGTAAAATGGGCAGAGCAAGGTAGACTACACGTGAAGTATACACAGGTAGGTACTACTGCAGCTTTAGGTGACGATGCTGCTACATTCCAAGTTAATGACCCGGCTGCTCCGGCAGGACAACCAACAACAGGTGCTAATCCTTTCAATCTACAAGCTGCACAAGCTATTAGAGAAGGACAAACAGTTGTTATTGTACAAAACGGTGGTGCAGGTGAGAACAAAGGTATCGTTACAAGTGTTGACTTAAGTGTAGCTACAGGTAACGCATTCCAATTCACAGTTGCTTTCTATGAAGGTGCAGGTCTTGTAGCTGCCGGTACAGGTGCAGGTAATGCTGATGTTACTGTATTCATTTACGGTTCTGAATTTAAGAAAGGAACAGTAGGAATGGAAGGTTCTCTTGAGTCTGATGACTTCATCTTTGAGAACTCACCAATTATTATCAAAGACAAATATGCAGTATCAGGTTCTGATATGGCTCAAATCGGTTGGGTAGAAGTAACAACTGAGAATGGTGCTACAGGATACCTATGGTATATGAAGTCTGAGCACGAAACTCGTTTGAGATTTGATGACTATCTTGAAACCGCTATGGTTGAAGCAGTTCCTGCAGAAGCAGGTTCAGGTGTTGTTGACCCTGCGGTTAACCCTAACTATGGTAACAAAGGTTCTGAAGGTATCTTCTACACTGTAGGAGACAGAGGTAACCTTTGGACAGGTGGTGTTCCATCAACTCTTGGTGACTTTGATACTATCATTGGTAGATTAGATGCTCAGGGAGCTATCGAGGAGAATGTACTTTTCCTTGACAGACAATTTGGATTTGCTATTGACGATATGTTGGCTACAATCAACGGTTTGGACGGTACTGCAGGTAATGCTGCTAATGCTGCTTCTTTCGGATTGTTTGACAACGATACTGAAATGGCATTGAACTTAGGATTCTCAGGATTCAGAAGAGGTTATGACTTCTACAAGACTGATTGGAAATACTTGAACGACCCAACTATGAGAGGCGGAAACGCAGTAGGTGCAGGTTCAGGTCACATCAACGGTCTATTGGTTCCTGCAGGTTCTACATCTGTATATGACCAAATTCTTGGTAAGAATGCTAAGAGACCATACTTACACGTACGTTACAGAGCTTCAGAAACTGAAGACAGACGATACAAAACGTGGATTACAGGTTCAGCAGGTGGTGCAGCTACAAGTAGCTTAGATGCTATGGAAGTTCACTTCTTATCTGAGAGATGTGTATGTACTATGGGTGCAAACAACTTCGTATTGTTCGAAGACTAAAACTAAATAAGGTGGGATGTGTCTTTGAAGACATATCCTCCTTTTTATTTTAACTTTTAAATTAAATCAAAATGAAATTAGAAATAAAAGATAGAGTTTATAAACTCACAAGAGACAGAGCACCATTGTCGTGCATTATTCCTTCACGTAATAGTAGAAGAAGTCCTTTGTTACACTTCGATGAAGACAAGGGATTTAACAGAGCGTTACGATACGCAAGAAACCAAAAGAGCTGCTTTGAAGATGAGCAAGATGGTACGGCTATAGTCGAACCTATTGTTTTTGAAGACGGCTTGTTAAGAGTCCCAAAAAATAATCCTGTACTACAACAGTTCTTACATTACCATCCATTAAATGGTAAAAAGTTTGTTGAAGTAGATTTTGGCAAAGATGCTCAAAAAGAAATAGAAAGACTTAATGTAGAAGTCGATGCACTAATTGAAGCTAAGTCTTTATCTATAGAACAGGCAGAACAGATTGGTAGAGTTTTATTTACCGGAGACGTTAGTAGAATGTCTACTTCTGAGTTAAAGAGAGACATCTTAGTGTTTGCTCGTAGAAATCCTGAAGTGTTTATGAGAGCACTCAGTGACCCATCTTTGAAACTTATGTCTACAGTTCAACAGTTTTTTGATGGTAAGGTTTTAGGATTCCGCAACAAGAAAAGAGATGTTCATTTCAATCTTGACGGAAACAAAAAGAGAATGACTACAATACCTTTTGGTGTAGACCCAATTGAATACTTATCAGATTGGTTTAAAACTGATGATGGTGTTGAAGTTTTACAATTCTTAGAAAAACAACTTTAAGGGGTTTGGTATTTATGTGTATAAGGAGGGGTCAAATGACTCCTCCTTTTTTTTGTGTATCTTTGTATCAAAGTATTTACAGATGATTAACTCGGTTAGAAATACAGTTTTATCTATACTTAATAAGAACAATTATGGATATATATCTCCTGCTGATTTTAACCTGTTTGCTAAACAGGCACAGTTGGATATATTCGAAGATTACTTCTTTCAGTATAACTATCAGATAAACAAAGAGAATGCAAGACAATCCGGTACAGGGTATGCGGATATTACTAAAGGCTATGAAGAGGTAATTAATATCTTTTCAGAGACAAAATTCCTATTGCACAACTTAAACAATAGGTTTTTTACTCCAAGTCAGACAACAACAAATGACGATTACTATTTGTTAAACAAAGTTCTTGTATTTACAAGGCTACTTGCAAGTGGTACTAATGATGTTGTTTTACTTCAAACATTACAAGATACCACTACAGATTTTGTGGCAGCAGGTGTACAAGTGGGTGACATAGTGGGTAATACTACTACAAACCAAACTGCTATTGCGGTAAGCGTAACACCAACAATCATTATACTTGAAGATAGTAATGGTAATCCTGCGGACATCTTTTTAAATCCGGGAGAAGGATATGTGATATATGATGATAATGTGGTAACAGAAGCAGAGAAGGTTACTCATAGTAAGATTACTATGCTTAACAACTCATTGCTTACTGCACCGTCAACTATGTTTCCTGCGTATACTCAACAAGAGCCAACGCTTTCATTATTCCCTCCAAGCATCAACACAATAGGAGCCGTGCAATGTCAATACATTAGATACCCACGTGACCCTAAATGGACATATGTAAATTTACTTGGTGGGGAACCATCGTTTGACCAATCACAAGCTGACTTTCAGGATTTTGAGTTGACTATTTCGGATGAACCAACATTGGTTTTAAAGATATTGCAATATGCAGGTATGTCAATCAGAGAGGTGGCAGCAGTTCAGTTTGGTCAAGGATTAGAACAATTAGAAGAACAACAAGAAAGATAATAAATTATGCCTTATATATCAGATTATCAATATTATGCAAATAGTGGCAATACACCTGAAGATGCTAATTGGGGTTCTTATCAGTATGTATCTCTATTTGATATTGTAAACAACTTTATGTTGATGTATTCGGGCAACCATAATCTTGTTAACAATGAGGAGAGATTTAAGGTTTTATTTCACGCAAAACGTGCTATTCAGGAATTGAATTATGATGCATTCAAGGAAATAAAAATATTAGAACTTTCTGTTTGTAATACATTAAGATATGTCTTGCCACACGATTATGTAAATTGGGTAAGAATTTCAGTATACAAGAATGGATTGTTATATCCTCTTACTGAGAATATTCAAACTAATTGGAGTCGTGCATACTTGCAAGACAATGATTGCAGGATTCTATTTGACCAAGACGGTGAGATTCTAAAACCTGAATACTCTACTATTGATTATGATAGAATTACAGGAAGCAAAAAGAGTATATACTTAAACGCAGGTAATCCATTTCACGGATACGAAGGATACTGTTGTGATGGTATATGGTATTTTGATTACGAGATTGGTGCACGATTTGGCTTAAACACTGAAACTGCAAACCAAAATCCTACATTTAGTATTGATAAGCAATCAGGAGTAATTAACTTCAGCTCAGGAATGGCAGGAGAACTATGTATTCTTGAATACGTTTCAGATGGAATGGAGGGTGGAAACAATGATTTAATTCAAGTAAATAAATTATTTGAAGACTATGTATATGCATACATTGAATATGCCATTTTAAATTCCAAGTTGGGAGTACAAGAATATGTTATTGCAAGAGCAAAGAAACGTAAGATTTCGTTATTGCGTAATGCAAAAATCAGAATAAGTAACATACATCCCGGAAGACTCTTAATGAATATGAGAGGGAAGGACAAATGGTTAAAGTAATATGGCTAACGTACAAAGAAATTTTGTTTTAGGGAGAATGAACAAGAGCCTCGATGAGAGACTTGTTCCTAATGGGGAGTATGTTGATGCTCTAAATGTAAGATTAGGTTCTACAGAGGACAGTGAGGTTGGTTCAGTAGAGACCACTAAAGGCAATACTCAATTAACTGAACTACGATTTGAAGATTCTCTTTTGTCTCCTTCAGCTAAATGTATTGGTGCATATGAAGATGGAGCACGTGAAACCCTATATTGGTTTGTCACTGACCCTGCATTTGCCGGTGGTGGTGCTACCGGTAAGTTAGACCTTATTGTTTCTTACAACACATTATTAAACATATTAACCTATCACGTTATTAGTGTAGATGATGGGGGTGGTATAAATACGACATTAAACTTTGATGAGAAGTTTTTGATTACAGGAGTGAATCTTGTAGAGGACTTGTTGTTTTTTACGGACGACTTGAATCCACCACGTTTTATAAATATAAACAGAAACTACCCAAACCCTATAGCTAATATTGACCAAATCACTGCAGAGCAATTGCTTGTTATAAAGCGACCACCTGCAGAAACGGTGTCAGTTACAACGCTTCCAACTACAACAGATAATAACTTTTTAGAAGATAGGTTTGTGTCTTTTGCATATAGGTGGAGATACGAAGATAAAGAGTATTCGGCTACATCACAATTTAGTGCACCTGCATTTCAACCCGGTCCGTTTGATTATTCATTCTCAACAAGTCTGAATGAGGGGATGCTCAATATCACAAACTTAGCACAGATAACTTATAATAGTGGAGGTCCATTAGTAAAAGGTATTGATTTACTATGGAAGGATATGCAGGTTGGTAGTATACGTATTATAGAGAAACTTGACAAAGATAAATTAGGTCTTGTAGACAATACCAATTATACTTTTAGTTTTAGCAGCAGTAAGATTTTTACGTTATTGCCTGAGAGTGAAATCCTCAGATTATATGATAATGTACCAAGACTCGCTAAGGCACAGACCTTAATGGGTAATAGATTAATTTATGGAAATTATTTAGAGCAGTATGATTTAATTGACGCTAATGGTTTTCCTACTAAGTTGGAATATACTTTATCTCTAATAAGTGATGAAATAGGTGTTACAGATTTAGACACAATAACATCTAATGGTGACTACAATATTGATGGTCCACAGACGATACCTAATGCTATTGCGACAATAAAAAATGTTGGCTTACTTAATTTAGTGCAAGGTGCTTTGTTAGAGATTCAATTTAGTTTTGAGCACAATACCTTTAGTGGAGACCTTCCATTCCCTATAGACACTACACCTATTACTGAAATTCAGTTTTCATATATACTGCCTCAAGATTTTGGTAGTGCATATGAGTTAGCTACAAGTACAGATTTTGTAGAAAAAATTGGTACAGTTTTAAATATACAGACAGTAGCAGATTGTGCTGATGGAACAACACTAACAGATATTTTTAACTGTTCTGTTCTCAATACCCTTGATACTTTAGAGAAGTATGAAAGTGGTATTAATGCAGTTAATGAGCCGATAGCAATTATTACTGACCCTACATCACTTGATATAGGACTTCAGTTACCTGCAATGAGTTATGTTGATGACCCATTGGCAATTACTCAGACAGTATATGAATATTATAATTTTACAGTATCAGAGTCTTCTTTTTCTGAAATAGGAAATCCAACAAGTTTACATAGTGACAGAAGTTACGAGGTAGGTATTATTTATATGGATGAATTTAACAGGGCAACTACTGCTTTGGTGAGTCCACTTAACTCTATAGAAGTTCCTTGTTCAGAATCTGACTCACAAAACAAACTAAGGCTAACGATACCTCCAACACAGATAGCTCCTGCTTGGGCAACCAACTACAAGTTCTGTATTAAAGCAGATAAAGAGAATTACTTTAATGTATATTCACAATTCTTTTTTAGAGACCCAATTACAGGTGCTGATTATTTCTTGCTTGAAGGACAGAACTCAAGAAAAGTTGAAGAAGGAGATTTACTTCGTGTAAAACTTGATACCGATGGTCCATTAACACGATGTATAGACACTTCGGTTTTGGAGAAAAAAGCACAAGAATCAGACTTCTTAGACCCTGCTCCAAAAGATGATGATGGGAATGATATTCCTGTTCCTGCAGGAGTTTATGCAAAAATTAGAGCCAATAATTTCTCAACAGAGGTTGGAAGTAATCCTGTTATTGATTTTGGTGAGAGGTCAGATACTGACACAGGTGGTAATTGTAGTTTGGTTGCTTATCCTGTAGTGATAGACAATCCCGATTTTGATGCTGCATTACCTCCATCCCCTGCTAACCCACAGTTTATAGATTACACTATACCTGCAGGTAGTAGGATTAACATAAGAATAGAGAATGAACGTAGAGGAAAAAGTTGTGCCACTTCAGGGGTTGAGAGAAGATATTACTTGTATGATAATACTTTGATAGCATCTCAGGATTATCTAAACTTTGAGGATTGGTTTAATGGTGATAATGTACAAAGTACCTTAAATGGTTCAGGTGTTGTAGCAGAAGCGGATTGTGGTCAAAGTCCTCCTGAAAATATTTATGACTCATCTACGGTACTATCTTCTACCACAGGTCTTCCTTACCCTATACAGAGTAATTTCCCTTGTAGTTTAGATTTGAGTTGTCAATTCTTTCTTGATGATGCAGGTGGTCAGGGAAGGTCTTTCTGTGTTATAGGATTAAAAGGTTATTCAGGTAAGAAAAAGAAAGCTAAGTTAAAAGTAAGTATTCAGGTTGTCAGAAGCACCTCTCTTATTGCTTGGGAAACTGAACCACAGGATGCGTTACCTGACGTATGGTATGAAGGAAATCAAACATTCTCAATTGTTAGAAACAATAACACTTGTCGTTTTGATTTATCAGTAGATACTGCTGAACCGAATCCTATTCAGTTTGATTACGTAGACATTAATGGTTTATCACAATCGGTAATAGTTCAGCCGGGCGGAAGTGCCAATAATATTATAGGCGAGTGTGGTTCGATGGTTATTAGTCCATCTACTCCACCTGTTGACCCTGCTAATATAACCATAGATAGTACGACTCTACCAATTGGTGCTCATATTGGTAATGTTTCATCTCAGACTACAACAGATAGTGCATTAATAGATTTGAGTTTTTTCAATTGCTATGCATTTGGAAATGGTGTAGAAAGCTATGCTATTCGTGATGCCATTGGAGGAAGAGAAGTATTATTAGGCAACAGGGTATTTACAACTAACTCTGAAGAGTATAGAGAAATAAGAAGATTTGCAGACCTAACATATAGTGGTGTCTTCAATGATGAAACCAACATAAATAAACTCAATGAGTTTAATCTTGGCTTGTTAAACTTCAAACCACTCGAAGATTCTTATGGTCCTATATATGTTATAGACGGTAGAGAAACAGATGTGTTAACTCTTCAAGAGGATAAGATATCTTATGTACTTGCAGGTAAAAACTTAATATCAGATTCTACAGGAGGAAGCGTTATTTCTTCTGTTCCTGAAGTTTTAGGCACACAGATAGCACGTGTAGAAGAGTATGGCATTAGTGAGAATGCTGAAAGTTATGTCAAATGGGGATTTGATAAATACTTTACAGATGCAAAACGAGGTGCAGTAATACAACTGAAGGGTAGTGCAGGTCAGAATGAAAGACTTACAGTTATTTCTGAACAAGGAATGCGTTCATACTTTAGGGATTTATTCCTTGAATCTTTCAATACTCAAAAACTCGGTGGCTTTGACCCTTATATGAATGAGTTTGTTTTAAGCTCTAATAACACTGAGTTGCCTTCATTAGATGTTTGTATTGAATGTGGTGTTACAAGAACGATAACTGTCAATGCAGGAGATACATTTAATTTCTGTGTAGACGTAGGTGCTCTTGTTGGTGATGTAAATATTGATTACAACATATTAAGTGTTAGTGACACTGTTACTATTGATGCTACATATGATGGTGCTAATTATACTACAGGACCTGTAAATAATAATGCCGGTTCACCATTGGTAGTAGATAAAAATAACGTGGCAGTAGAAAGTGTAGAGATTGATATATCTGTACCTTCAGGAACTGCAACACTTGAGCTAACAGTGAATTGTCCTGATGCTCAAGAAATAACTATCATTCAAGTATGTTACTCACTAAACAATGATGCAGGGGAGTATATACACAATGAATACAGATGGGTAGATGGAGCTTTTGTTTCACCTTTACACTCTTCTCAAGTTGAGTTAGTAGCAGGTTCAACAACTCCATTAATATCTCAATATGAATTAATATCCGGTCCACAAGGAGCAGGATTTATTCCTGCAGATACGGCACAGGTAAGCATTATAAGCAATAGAATACCACCTATTGACGATTATGTATTTGACCCTGCGGTAGATGAGCTGAAGTATTTAAGAACAAACACGTTCTATGCTAATACTCCTACTGATATGGCTGCGTTGATGGCTGCATCAATTAATGCCGTTCCAATCACAGGTGGACCTAATACTTATGAGGCTTCGTTCCCTATGCCTAACACTAATGAGCAGTATTTATACTTGATATATGATTACAGAAGACCTACTAATGTAGAGCTATGTTACGATGCGGTTAGTGCATATGCAGCGTGTTGTGAGTGTAGCGATGAAAGACTATTACTACAACAGTGCAGACAAGATGGTGTTGTTGAAACAGAAGTTGTTAGTAACTCATTAGGCTTGGTAGTAGGAGACTTTGTAGAAACTACAGGAAATCCTGATTGTGTTTACGAGGTAATGGATATAAGCACGGAAGATGTTACAGATAATGTATCTGCAATTAGAGGAGATATTACAGATTGTCAGGAAGTATGTGGTCTTTACTTAATAACTAACAATTCACCTGATTCATCTCATATTTTCCAATTCAATGATTGTGAGGGAACTCCTGAAGTTGTACAAATAACTTTAGGTATTGGTGAAGAAAGAGAGGTTTGTCTTACAACATTTAATGTACCTGTTGCAGAGGTATCGGTTGAGTTTGTTGGATGTACGTGTCCTGACAGATGGGTAATTAGAGAATGTAGAGATGATATTCCTGCAGTAATCAATGAAGAAGTTGTTGAAGGAGGAGGTCTGATAACTGCGGTAGGACAAAGTGTAACTGTTGTTGAAGATGCAGGATGTCTGTATGAGGTTATCCGTCAGACAGGTGAAACTGCAACGGTAACTCTACAATCCGTATCTTTGACTGAAGGTTGTGATGATGTTTGTTTAACTTATGATGTGACAAATACCGGAGTAGGTGGTAACACAATACAATATGTTGATTGTGATGATTTAGCTCAAGCAGTTGCATTTGAAGTAGGGCAGACACAAACATTATGTATCAAGCGAATAACATCCATAGCAGATATGACAGTAACAAAAGTAAATTGTGGATGTAGTTTTTAATTAAATAGATATGGCAGCATTAGGAAATTATTATATTGACGCACCAACTTTAGCAGGAGCCACTGCAGTTTTTACTGATGTAGAGATGACGGTTCTTGCTCCTGATGGATACTATTCAGACGGAACAACGGTAAGAGAACAAATAGGAGGTTTATTGGGTATTGCTCAAGTATGTCCTTCGTGTGTTCTTCCTTGTGGTACAGGTATCAATACATCAGGTAGTGCAGGAGTTTACTCTGTTACTTTTAGTGCAGGTTCAGATACAGGTTGTACAATTATTTATTTTGAACCATTCAGTATACCTGATGGTGTTCGTGTTCAATACAATGGTAACACTTACAATGAGTTAACGAGTCCGAGCTTTGGATACCTTGCAGCTATTGCATCTGATAGTTATACTTTTATTGGAGATAGTGCAGATGATTGTAGTATCGGAACTACTTTAGATGCAGGTGGTTACAGTGGCTTAGACCAATATGTATGGAATGGTGCATCTTTTGATTTAATAGGAACGTCAGGAACGGTAATAGGAAGTTCAGGAGATGTGCAGTTAACTGCTGCAGACCCATTGTTCTCAACTTTATATATACCAAAAAACAACACAACACCTGAAGAGATGACTATTGAAATGTGTGGTGTATGTGCAGGTACTGCATTTAATGTAGAAATTAATTGTCCGGTCCAATTAACAGGAGTGCCAACAAGTTTGTTGGGAGGTGCTTGTGTTGACGAGCTACCAAACACATTTTATAATGTTCCTAATCGAGGAGGTACTGCAGGAGAACCGGCTTTACGAGAGTTCTTTGTGCAAGACCCTTTTGGAAATACAAGAGTGCCTAACGGTGCTTATGTAATAGACCCTCCGTCAGGTAAAAAAGAAATAACAGTGGACGCAAACGGTGTAATTATAAGTATATCCGCTTGTCCACCATAACCAATGTGTCTTTGAAGACACACTAAAGAAACAGATATGGCAGAAATGACAATAACATTTAGTGAGGGGTCGAAGGGGTTTCCTTCGTTCTATTCATTTTTTCCTGATTATATGAAGGGGATGAATCAATTTTTCTATACTTGGAAAGGTGGTGATTTATATCGTCACAATACCAACAATAGACACTGTAACTTTTATGGTGTAGACTACCCTGCTACTATCACAAGTGTTTTTAATGATATGCCGTTGCAAAATAAGTTATTTAAAACAATCAACCTTGAGTCCGATGATTCTTGGGAAGCATACTTAACAACAGATATACAAACCACAGGGTACATTGATGATGATTGGTTTGAAAAAAAGGAAGAATCTTGGTTTGCTTTTGTAAGAAACGATGGAGCAACAGGAGCCAATACTAATGAAGCAGAGTGGGAGTTACGTTCTTTAAATGGTATCAGTAGAAGCTCATCTGTTGGTGGTCCGGCTAATGATTACTTTATTAATTTTGATTTAAGTGTAAATATTGGAAGTATAGCAAGTATAGGTGACTACTTATATTTTGCAGTTCCTCCGTATGACACTCCTGTATTTGCAGGGGTAATCACTCAAATTAATGTAGATAAAGTAAATGGTACGAATCAAATTATAATTGATTCAACAACGGTTCCGGGTACTACAAACCCTATACCTATTCAAGACGCTTACTTCTTGTACATAAAGAACCCTATAGCAGAGTCGCACGGTGTGTTAGGACACTACTGTGAGTTCTTCTTAGAACTACCAATAGGTAAAGCACAAGAACCTTCAGAACTTTTTGCCGTAGAGTCGGAGGTAATGAAATCATTTCCCTAAAAATCGTATCTTTGTAGAAAATGAATCTTAACATCAGACCATTAAATGAGACAGATTATGACACCATTTTAATAGATTGGTGGAAAGATTGGGGGTGGGAGCCACCAAAAAAAGACTTTCTTCCACTAAATGGTGTAGGTGGAATGATAGTTTTTGATGGTGATACTCCTGTTTGTGCAGGTTTTACCTATACAACTAACTCAGCAGTAGCTTGGGTTGATTGGATTATATCCAATAAGAAGTACAGAAAGAAACCTGAGAGAGGACAAGCCATTGAAGGTTTAATCTCATCACTAACAGAAGTATGTAAGAGTTCAGAACACAAGTATGTATATGCTCTTATCAAAAGCAGACCACTGATTGAAGTGTATAAAAGGTTGGGGTATAGTCAGGCAGACAGTTACACCACCGAAATGATAAAAAGATTATAGTATGGCAGTAACAACCGCAGCAGTAGTAGGTATCGTAGGTACAGGAGTCAGCACAGGTATGTCTTTTGCACAAGCAGGTGCTGAAAGACGTAAGATGGAAGCAGCCAACAAGAAGGCTGCAGAGATGATGGTCGAAGCTCGTAAGAAACTTGAAGTAAATGTTTATGATGAGCTTGATATCAACAAGGAAGCGTATGAATTAGAGCGTGAAGCTCTTCTTACGCAGGGTACAACGGCACTTCAGGCAGCTCAAGAGGGCAGTGCTCGTGGTGCAGCAGCAGCAGCAGGTAGAGTTCAGATGGCTCAACAGGCAGGACAAGCAAAGATTCGTACTACTATGGATACCGAGTTAAAAAGATT
>JAAHTH010000181.1_pt1 | contig 59205 bp, 84 predicted proteins | sample 6116091 | NCBI WGS metagenome assembly JAAHTH01 (sample SAMN13939990, study PRJNA603662) | sponge metagenome | isolation source: marine sponge | host: Mycale hentscheli | place: New Zealand | collected 2006 | reverse complement strand
TACAAGCTACTTGGGTTCGTTTTTCTGTAGACGCTGGTAATCCAGAATCTTACACGCGAATCCGAAATGTTTCTGCAAAGCACCATGAAAGAATGTGGAAAAATGTAACAGATCTTGCAGCAGAAAAGAAGCGTACAGGATCAGATCTGACGATTGGCATGGGTTTTGTTGTGACCGATGATAATTGGTCAGAGGTTGGTCAGTTCACAGAACTAGCTAAAAAAGCTGGCGTAGACAATGTGCGAATCAGTGCTGTGTTTCAACCAGACAATGAGAAGTATTTTGACCAGTTCTTTGATAAGGCCGCTGAACTTTGCCGAGAAACAAAAGAAAAGTATGAAGATGAGAACTTTACTGTGTTCAATAACTTTGGCGAGCGGTACGCTGATCTCGTCCAAGCTGCTCCAGACTACTCGTTCTGTGGCTACCAAGAGCTTGTAACGTACATTGGTGGAGATCTTAACGTTTATAGATGCTGTGTGACTGCCTACAATAAACAAGGTATGGTTGGTTCTTTAGCAGATCAGAGGTTCAAAGATCTTTGGAACTCAGAAGAGAAAAAACAAAACTTCTCCTGCTTCGACGCTAAGAGTTGTGATAGGTGTATGTTTAACAATAAAAACAAGACCATACTGTACGCTATAGACAGTGACCCTCAACATGTTAATTTTGTATAGGATTTATCATGATACCCAAACGAATATTCTTTTATTGGGGTAACAAGGAGATGTCTTGGTTGCGTTACATGACTCTGTATTCCTTTAGTAAGTTTAATCCAGACTGGGAAATTGAACTATATGTATCAGATGTAAAAGTTTTGAAGAAAATTTGGAAGCAAAATGTTGTTCAGGATTTCCATAGCTACAAGGGTAAAGACTGGATGCCAGAGGTTGAGAAACTCGGAGTTAAGATAAAAGACTGTCCTGTGATATTTGACAAATGTAACCCGGTTCATAATAGTGACGCTTTTAGATGGAAAGAACTGGCTACTAATGGCGGCTTCTACTCGGACATGGATATACTTTACATTAAGCCAATTGAAGAATACTATCAGAAAATAAAAGGTTTTCAAACAGGCATAGCGTATTTTACTGGGAAGAACTCAAAGAAATATTCTAATTTTAATGGTTACTTTTCAATAGGGTTTATGTTCTCTGCTGGGGACAATAAATTCTTTAAGGATGTTTTCGATTCAGTTATGGCAAGTAAAAATTTAACCGCCTATCAATCGGCAGGCGTTAACTGTTTGTATAATATGCTTGGTAACACAAGGGGCATTGATAAATACCGAGAAGGAATGAACATTATACCAATGAAGGTGGTTTATCCTTATAGGGCACATCAGGGCAGGGATTTTTTTAAAGTTGTTAATAATCATCAGATTCATGGCGGCTTAACAATAGGAATACATTGGTATGCGGGTAAGCCAATGGCACAGAGGTTCAATAACCATATTTCTCCAGAAACGCTAAATAGCCAGAGCAACACTATGTCGCACTGGCTAAAATACGTTCTTGATGCTTAACATGCTTATTCAAGCATTGTTTTTAGCTTATTCTCTGTTACTGGAACAGTTGCACCTTCAGTTCCCTCTTCAGCCAATCCAGCTTGATAAAATTTATGAATCTCTTCTGATAGTTTGTTTCTAACTATTGGCAGATCTAGTGTAGTAAAATTGTTAACGGAGACAGTGTTGTATATCCTATTGTCTTCTCGTAGCACAGAAACTGTTACAACATATTTGTCTTCTTGTTTAAGTTCTTTTATAATAGAAATTGCTTTATCTTTTTTCATTTTTGTTCCTGATTAATTAAAGGTAAAAAATAAGGCGACCAAAAGGCCGCCCTATACAAAGTTTGCAAAGTTTGGTTAATGGATGCCTTTTTCTTTGGTCCAGCGAACCCAGCCACCATCGGGTAGCCAGTTTCCTTCACCGTCTTTGCGTTTGGGGAAAATTCCTCCACCCTTTTTATTACTACCAAAAGCTAATTTGGCACGACAATCAGGGTTTTTGCAAATTAATTCGCGGAACTCGTTGTCAGCGTTTTTTCTAAGACTATATTTCAAATCTGTTGATCCACACTTTCCACAAGCTTTATGTCCGAAAACCTCTTGAAAGGCGGCGATTGCATCAAAGTTCTCACCTAAATCTCCCTCAAGCTCTGCTGAAACTTCACCACTGCTACTTACATTAATCTTCATATTACCTCCAGTTTTCTTCAAAGCCTAAGATAGTATCAGGCTTATCTTTTTTATTAGTTTGATACTCGTTTAAGACTCCTAGCATTTTAGCTGCCGTCTTTTTTGAAACATCTTCGATAACCTTATAATTAGCAACACCCATGTTCACAAAATTCATCACATTGATATCCATTTGTTTACATTTTGATGCAATAAAATTAATCTGATAATCGTTAATGCTGTCTTCCTCCCATTCCCCTGTAGTTTCTACAACAGGAGCAGATTGCTGAATAGCTCGTTCCACTGCTTCGGCAACGTCCTTCTTAGCAAGCTCTTCTGCGGCCAAACATTTGACTTTAAGAGCTTTTCGTAAGGCTCTACCTTCTGCACGAGTAGAAGCTGTTGCAACAGGATGTCCTGCGAACAAAGCGTCACAGTTACCATGCCATACATCTGCTACTTCTGAGTAGGTTCTTAGCTGTCCTGAGTTCATCCAATCGATAACAACCTCAAAAACCACGGTCGCCCTTCCGGGGCCGTTAGGATCTGTTGAGGGCCACACCTGAGATGGTCTACTAACAACGATATCTCCTAAGAGTTCTTCCGCAACCCGTCTGAGTCCAGCACATACGGGATTGCCATCAAATAACTCATTTTTATGGAACCTACTCATAACATAATCATTCCAAGCTTCTGATCCATATTTAGGACCGTATAGCTCTTCGTTCTTTTCCTTAGCGATTTCTTCTTTGAGACTATCCGGGTCAAAAAGATCGTCACCTTGTCCTACTTCGTTCATTTTATCTCCAATTCAATAAGCCTTTTATGTTTAGGCGGAAACTTCTTCTCAATATTTTCTATTTGTTCAGACACAGCGGACCATATCTTACGTTCTACAGATTTGTTCATACTTTTGCAAAGATATTTTAATCTAACAATACAGAATCCCCTTCCTATTAACAGTCCGTTTTTAATGTTGTCCATTTTGATAACGTCTTGTAACTTTTCTTCTCCGAAAATGGGAAGAAAGTGTTGCGGTCCATCTATCTCTATTATGGTATTTAGTTCGGGTAAAAGCAAGTCTATTTCAAAATTTCCTTGAACTAATCCTTTCTTGTGCATGACTACCTCGTACCCCAAATCATTGAGTTTTTTCTTCAAAAATTTCTCTGCTTTAGATCCTTCTATAGAGGAAATTCTCAATGCACGACCGGCCTTTTCTTGCATCTCTCTCTTTTTTAATGGGTCAATTTTGTCCCATCTTTCTTTGGCTGCTTCTGAACATGCTTTTCTATCCAGTTCATCCATTTCCTGCCAAGACTTCTCCACGCCCTTGCTGATAGCCTCCTTCTCGGCCTCTGTGCGTTTCTTCCCCCTTGTTGGGTGTTCCAGTCTACCTTTCTTCATAGCCCCTTTCGTGGCGTCTGAGCGGCTTCTAAGTGTCACTCCTTGCTTTTTTAGTAGTCTCTCTATCTTCTTGGGATAAGTGTTGAACTGCTCTGCTATTTCTGCACAGCTAAAACCTTCTTTATATTTTTTTATGACGCATGATTCATCCATTTTCATATTATATCCTTTATTTGATCTATGTTCCAGTTGTCAACAATTCCCACTGGTTTTTTGTTGCAGAAATTTTCTATCATGTCCGCATGTTCTTGACTTCTTGCTATTATTTTAATCTTGTCGTTTCTTAAAACCTCACATATTGATGCATAGGATGATTTGCCCTTGGTCCAACCAAAATCCCACAAATATAAATATCTGCTCATTTTTGTTGGCGTTTTTAAAGATATAGCAGCGTTCTTTATTGTTGTAGATATTAAGACACCGTTATAGCTAGATAGAAAAGCGGAAAGCTTGTATGAGAACATACAGGTACTTACAGGCAATGAGTGAGCATTTACAAAGACTCCTAAAGATAACGCAGTATCTTCTTGCGCCTTGTTCCACTCTTTAATTAAATAAAACGCATTCTGTGAAGGTCCAAGACTCTCCATAAATGCTGATATGTTTCTAGACATTATCTCTCCAAGTATTGATTCATTCTAACTTCTGCACCAGTTGGAAGAAATTCAAATATTTCTCCAACAAAATACTTATTTTTATCTATTGGGTCTGGAAAGTCTTTAGCAAAAGTTTCTACCTTAAATGACCAGATGTTGCTGTTGAAGTCTTTAGCCTGATGTACCATAGAGGTTAGCACATTTCCCCCATACTTAGGATAGATTATATCTCTAAGAAAATCCATGTCCACCATTCCCCAAGTCGATTTATCATAAAACCGAGACTCGTCCGTAACTACGATTCCTTTGGAACTCTGCCAATCTAACACTGCGTTATACATATCAATCCATCCACCTTGTATGCCCCACATTCCTCCAAGCATAGGATACCCATGATGAGGGTGATCTCTCATTATATGGAGAATCTTACCGGAATCTACCCATTCCTTTACGGCATTTGCTTCTCTTTGGGTTATTCTTGAGTCAGCATCTCTAAAAATTGTATAATCATAATAATTTGAACTAACAAATCTCCAGCTAACAGGAACTATACCTTGTACGAAACAACCTGATCTAAGTTTTACGTTTGGAAATTCTTCTAGTTTGAGTATAGTTTTTTCTGAAACGGATTCATCAAAACATATATCTACTGTCCATCCCGGATAGTATTTTTCCGCAAGATCAACGTTTCTCAACATTCCTTCGGTGTACTTATATTTGTTGCCCCATAAACTAAAAGCAATTCCACCTTTCACTGTTTTCTCCTAATTTATAAATTTTCTAAGTCCGATATCTTCTGGACTAATGACTTTCATTAATGACAAACTATTTCCTACAACATTCGCAAATGCGCGAAATGTGTTCTCTTCTAATTTTAGTGATTGAAGTATCGGTATGTTTTCCCACACTCTTTGAAGTGTTTTTGTTTTTCCAAACATGAATGATGGATTTAAAGTTTTTAATATGTGTGAACTGTTCCCATATAGGGTTACGCAAGCTAACTTATTATGTCTAAAAACAGTATCTATATCTCTAACAGAAAATTTGTAATTTATCACAAATGTTTTCATCATGCCCGCTTCTTTGCAATTTTTTAAGCCTTTAATTATGCATTGTTGGACAGTTTGAATATTGTTTTTTTTATAAATAGATTCTAAAGAAATGTTGAACGTTCCATCGATTTCACTATCTATTTGACTTATAAAAGAATTATCTAGTAGGTTTTTTTCAAAAGACATAGAGACCGTAACAAAAAAAGAAGATCCATCTTCTAACTTTTTAGACTTCCAAAAATCAATCCTTTCTTTTAGGATGTTCCAGTCTGCCTCTTTGCTTATATGTCCATAAATTAAAAGCCCATGTTTCATTCTAGATACTCTCCACCAACATAGCTAAATATATCCTTAATGCTTTCTTTATTTTGAACATAATAAGCACAATCAATATGATGCCTGTAAACATCCTGTTCTATCATTATGGCACGTTTTTCTGCCGGAAGCACACAAACCTTTACATTAAAACATGTTTTGAACTTAGCTCCGCTATGAAAAGCCCTCATGGTCATTTCGCTATCGGCGCAGTAATATTGATAAGCTGGATTGTAAAGACCGTACTTTCGGAATACGTCTTTTTTGTAGATTCCGTAGTTCATACAGACTTCTTTAGTCTTTTCACCCGCCATTTGAGGGTAGGTGTACTGAGCATTATTAATAATGATCCATCCATTGTCCCTCATTCCTGAACAATTTGTCCATTTCAGCTCTTTCATAGATTGCGTATCACCTTCCTTCCAGTTAAAAAGATAGGCATCATGATCGTCGTCAATCGTTTCAAAAACATCACACCATTCGTTGCAAAGAAGAACGTCGTCATTCCACTGACAGACATTTTCATACTTTGCCGCCTTAACACCTAGATTCATGTAATGAGGATAAGAACTTCTTTTGCCTACTTCTATCAGCTTGATTCGTGGATGATTGAGCCTGTTAACGTAGTCCAGTGTTCCGTCTGTGCTGCCTCCATCAACAAGAACTAGCTCAAGGCTTTTTCCTTCTATAGACTCAACCGTGTTTTCAATCAATCCACCCAAGTATTTCAGGCGGTTTAGTGTTCCTGTTACTATGCTAATCATGAAACCTCCTTAATCATGCAGTCCTTAATGTTAAGCTCCTGATGGGCACAGACGATCTTAGAAAACTGGCCTGAGTTTTTTAGAAGCGAGTAATCTACTCTGTATCCATTAATAAAATCATTCAGAAATTCTTCCGTACTATTTGGAAAATGGTTTCCCGCTTCGTTAACTGATGTATTATGTTCAAAATAGTCAGAAACCTGATTGTTTGGACTATTAACTAAACAGCCCTGTTCAGGAACTAAAACGAACTGAGCACATTCTTGACAAAACCTTTGTAACGCTCTTTCTAGTTCGTTTGGATTCTGTTTCCATTTTTTTATTGGATCTAGATAGCACAACTCTTCTGTCCATTGTTGGACAGTAGACTGCTTGAAAACATGGCCGTCTAAAGATATTGGATAGTTCCAATATCCACCGTAAAAGTGATTACTTCTGTCATAAAGGAACATTTGTCGCCATTCTGTTCGGTTAGGCTTAGGATGTCGAATTGACACAACGTCCCCTACTGGCTGATGTATCCATCCACCCTTGTTATCAGATCTGCTCTGAGTGTTTTCACCAAGTCTCAAACTTATATGACTTAAATTTGGAATCGTCCAATTATTAAAAATGCCTTCCAACCATGTGTCCGATAGAAGAATTTCATTGTAAAATATGTTGTCGTCAGTAAAAAACGCAACGAATGAAGACAGGCAACAGGAAACGGCAACGTCAACATCGTTAAACAAAGACTTTCCTTGTTCCCAGAATGACACATCTCGATGTTCTTTTCGTAACTTTTGATACGCTCGCTTGTATCGTTCGTTACTACACTTGTAAATAACAATCTTTTCTTCAAAGATGTTGTTTACGTCACACTTTTCCATGCTCGAAAGACATAGGTCTAGTTGCAGAGGTCTATCCTTACTGAATATGATCGAAGTAATTGGCAAAACTTTTTTCTCCCTTATATCTATAGTACCAGCTAACAGTTTGTTTGAGTCCTTCGTAAAGGGGCATACTTGCCTCAAAACCAAAGATTTTATATGCTTTACTTACGTCCAAGCATCGACGGGGTTGACCATCCGGTTTATCGTAACAGTAGGTAATACCACCCGTGTATCCCATTATCTTTGTTAGCATCAGGACCAAGTCTTTAATTTTGATCTCGCTACCAGTTCCTACATTTATAGGATGGGGAGTTGTTTCTTTTTCAATGCTTTTTCTGATTACTTCTGCACAATCTTCAACATACAAAAACTCTCTACTAGCATTTCCGGTTCCCCAAATGTCTATGTTATTGCTTCCGCGTGTAATTGCTCTGTCGATTTTTAAAATTAGAGCAGGAATAACGTGACTACTTTTTGGGTTAAAGTTGTCGCTTGGCCCATACATGTTAACGGGTATTAGATTTGTAGATTCTAAACCATATTGATTGTAATAGGCAATAAGCATTTCTGTTAGAGTTTTTTTGGCAATTCCGTATGGTGCATTTGTTTCTTCTGGGTATCCGTTCCACAAATCTTCTTCCTTGAAAGGAACCGGTGCAAATTTAGGATAGGCACACACGGTTCCGACCATAATAAACTTTTTGAGATTACCGTATTTTCTCGCTGTTTCAATAAGGTTCATTCCCATAGCTAAATTGTCATACAAGAACCTTCCCGGTTGTTTTTGATTGATTCCAATACCGCCGCAAGCAGCGGCCAAATGAATAACAATATCTGGTTCTAAAGAGTTGTAAACATAATCTACATGTTTTTGATTAGTTAAGTCCCACTCAGACTTACCAGAGATCGGAACCAAGTCGTATTCCGAGTTTAGGGTTAGATCACGCATCACAGCTTGGCCCAAAAACCCTTTAGACCCAGTTATTAAAACTCTATCTTTCATTGCAATGAATCCTTGTAAGATTTTAAAATCCCGTTAGCTATATCACTGTATCCAAACGCTTCCATGATTGTTGCAATCCTATGAAAACCTGTATGGTTTTCGGTTACAAAATCTTGACCCTTTTTAATAATCAAAGATCTATCTATCGTACCTTCATCAGTATTTGCATAGTATTCAACCTTTTCTCTAAAGTCTTCTGGAGAATCCGCGACTACAATACCATCACCAAACATCTTGTATGCTTCTACATTATCACTAATACAGAAGCCCCCCGCATACAAAATCTTGAATATTCTTTCATTTACATCAAATCCATATTTTTGCGCATGTGGTTCACTTAGATTAGGACACACTTTTGCAGACCTGAAAAGGTTTTTAACGTCTGCATCATCTATAAGCCCACAATACTGGTTTACGGGCCAAGGTTGATTACCAAATATTTTAACTTTGTATTTACCTAACGGATGAAGAAGTGGTCTTAGATAGGGATTCATAACCTGTGCTTTATAAGGCCAGTAACCTCCCACAAAACCAATATCACAAGCCAGTTTCTCGTCAAACTTTGACCCACTGTATTCAAAAGTATCTGCACACATCATCAATGAAATAGGCTTGATACCAATTGAGTCAAAATTATTATGCGTAACTTTCACGGCATTTTTTGGATAATGAATGTGGACAAAACTAATCTGTCCCGTTTCAAGCTGTAACCGCTCTATTGCCGCTCGTTTATTGTAATCAACAGAATTATGCCATGTTAAAATATTAAATCTATCATGATCTATCTCTTCGGTTTGACTACCCCAATCACCAGCACGTAATCCGACTTTTAGATGCGGTCTTTCTTTAATGCAGTTTATAATTGCTTCACTTAGGTTATAGCTTTGTCCCAAAAATAAATCTGGTTCAAATTGATCAAACACATCGTAGGCAGAGTTTGTATTAATATCCCAAAATCCAACTTCGAATCCACAGTTTTTAAAAGCGTTTGCCCAAGCGATCCTTTGAAAGTAATGAGCATGTTTTCCGTCGTTTGAGATAAGTATCTTCATTCCATATCCTTTATTCTGTCAATTTCTTTAATTTGCATACCGTCAGGCTCTAAGCATGTGAACTTGCCACCCATACTTATTATTTCATTAATTATCTCAAAAGATAATTTCTTTTTGTCTCTTTCCTCAAATTTGTTCATAATTGAATTAAGTAGTTTAAGTTCCTTACCTGTAAAAAATGCTATCTGTGCCCATTTCAAGTTAAGTCCATATGAAAGTATAGAAGCTTTATCTTTTACTCTTGTTACTCCAATTTCATCTTTACCAATTCTTCCGTTAGAATCAACTATTATGAAAGACTTGGAATACGAAACTTGTAAAGTTTGTTCATTAAATATTATATCTCCATGACAAAACAGTACATTTTGTGACAAGCAGTTGTTTAAGCCCAATCTAAGACTTTCCGAAGAGTTTGTAGATGTATAAAGTTGATTTTCTACAAATCTAACATTTTTATCTTGTTTGTGCCTTTTTATTATTTTGTTAGCGTAACACCCTATCACTACAACAATTTCAACATTTTTAATGTTATTGACGATGTTAGAAATCTGGCTCTGAATAATTGTTTGTCCGCTTTTTGTCTTTAACAGACTTCTAGGTTCATAAGACTTTATCTTTTTGCCACAGCCAGCAGCTAATATTATAAAAGAAATTTCATCTTCTGCAATACCTTGTTTCTTGATTTTTCTTAAATTTCTAACCATTATTCACCAGTAATAATTTTTGCGTTTTCCTTAAATATTTCTGTAGTCATTTTCATAGACTGATTTCTTCCGTGTTGGTTAGCAATGGCTAGACATTCTGGAACGTGTGTAATAATGCAAACCCTTGATAACCTAAGCCACAAATCGTAATCTTCTGTGCATCCTATAAATCCTTTACTGGCAGGACCATGCAGTTCGGACCTATAAATTTCCCCATTGGGCATCCTAATCGCTTCTAGATATTCTTTTTTAATGAGTGCGTTGCTATGCACCATGCAGTGCTGTTGCAGACCCACTCTGCTGTAAGATTCTTTGAACTCGCGCTTGGTATATCCGGGAAACACATTTTCGTAGTCTGCGTATGCCACTCCTACTTCTTCGTGTTCGACAAGTTTTGCTACTAGTTTCTCAACCTTTTCTGGATAATAGGCATCATCAGCGTCCAAAACACCGATAATGTCAGCCCAATCCCAACACATATCAATCGCTACATTGCGAGCGACACTAGCACCAGAGTTTTCAATTCTTTTCCTAAAAAGGACACTATCTGTAACTTCCTCGATAGTGTCCACCATTGGATTTCCGAATGGGTCTTTATCTTGAAAAAATCTCATGCTTGAAATCTTTTCCCAAGAATCGTCAGTCGATCCATCGTCCACGACATACAGGCGAATTTCACCCTTATAAGTCTGCACGCAGAGGACGCTTTCTATAGCAGCTTCGATATAGTCGCCATAGTTATAGTTCGCACAAATAATAGCTACTTTAGGCAGCATAAAACTCCTCCCAAGTGTAAACCGTTTTTGTTTCTCCTCTTTTTTCTGCCTCTAAAACCTTGGTAATAAAGGATCTGCTGTCTGCTTTTTCATCTCGAAAAACTTTAACACCGTTTCCATTAAGGAACTTAAACAGGTATGCTGGAAAGACAAGACCTGAAAACGGATCTTTCTCATTTTTTGGTAGTATCATAATGAGTTTTTTCATTTTTATATTTATAAGTTCATGAATTTTACCAATACAGTTTTCATCCACCTCGTCGCCCGAAGTTAAACATTGAACCCATCCGTTTTGAGCATGAGTAAAAGACTGATCTATAAGCATATCTATATCACTGTAAACATGGTTTAGCTGTACAATGTGATATTTGATTTTTGAAACTTCTCCAAAATTCGAAATAAAACTTCCCCAGATCTCCTCATTATATTCAACCTTTTCATTAACTACCACAACGTATAACGTGCCATTTTCTGCTTGAGGGATACTTTTTAGCGTTTTCTCAAGGTTACCAATAGGATTTTCTGATTCTAAATCAAAATTAATAATAAATCCAACCTTGGGGTAAATTTCTTTCATAACCTCAGACTCAATATCCAACCTCTGATCGAAATCGAGATCAGAAAGCCATTTATCAGGTCGATATGTGTTGCAAAACCTTTTCAAAGTAAATGTTTCGTCTTTATCGTCAGAAATGATTCCTAGTTTTGTGTGTCTTTCTAAATCACAACCGGTCTGAATGTCTTCAATTTTTGCAAAGACACATCCTTCGCATTTTGTTACTGGAGTCAATGATTCTTCTGGCATTATTTAATCCTTTTTATTTTAAGTTGAAACTGTCCTTTACCTCGGACAAACATACTAGTTATTATTGTAAAATTTTCAGGAATAAGTGTTCTTAGGTACTCTAAAGACAAAAAAGAAGTAATTCTATTTCCGCAAAGGTCATTATTAGGAATGTAAACCTGCGCAGGATTGATACGAATAGAGTCAACATGTTTCGCAAAGTTGAAAACATCTAGTTCTTGAAAGTTGACAGTTCCACCAATTCTTACTTTGGAAATTATCGCTTCTACAACCTTTGGAATATCTTCATAAGTAAACTGACTTAGAAACCAGTCGCAGTTTATTTCTGTGAAGGGATTGTCTTTTACTTTAAATACATTTGCTCCGCTACTAGAATTGTTCAGTTCTACTTTCATTTAAATTCTCCAATTGTTTTATAAAGTAATTTGTTCCAATCTTCAACAAATCTGTTTAAGTTATATCTTTCTTCAATTGTTTTACGTCCAGCTTCACCAATCTTACGGGCGAAATCTGGTTCTTGCAACAATTTTTTGCACCAAAATTTCATATCTTGCACATCTTTGGCGATGATTCCATTTACGCCATGCTCAATGATTTCAGGGATCATACATGTTCCTGTTGTAACTACAGGACATCCACACGCCATAGCTTCCATCATTACTGTTGGCACAGGCGAGTGAAGCGATGTGTTTAGAAATAGTCTTGCTCTTTGATAATAACTTCTTAATTCTTCTCTAGTACGGGCTGGCTCAGAAAAACCGGGATGAGTCGTACATTTGCCCACCATAAAATGTGGAACATCTTTTACCACGGTTTTCCATAACTCAAACCCGCAACACCAATCTCTTGTAGGAAATTCGTTGACGACAGACAGACATCCCTTAATTTCTGGAACTGTACCATCTGATGGACACCAAAATTCTGTATCAATACCATGCTCTACTATACTACTATTATCTGCGGAAAAACCCCAACTGTCACGATTAAACTCGGAAATAAAAGAATTACTGGAAACGGGAATTTCGCCATATCCCTTTATTTGCTGTTGGACATCGCCTCTGATATCTGGTAAAACATGGCAGTGTCTAAGGATCGGAATTGCTGTTTTATTGGCCTGTTCTCTTGTTCCACTCAAAAGGTCGTGAGCCACCTGTAACCGGTTGCAAGAGGTGTGACTGAGTACAATGTCTATATCTAGGTAGTCTGGCAGAGAGTTGATTATGTGGTAGTTATTTGGGATAGGTGCGTATGTGGTATCCCATTCTTTGCCAATTTTTAGAGAGTAGAAGTTGTGTCCGGTTCTACATAGATTTTCCTCGTATCGTTCATGAGTCGCAAACGTTAGGATATTTAGTGGTCTGTCTATGTAACCCTTATTCATAATCGACCTAATTGATTTAGCTGACGCTCTAGCAGTCATCTAGCAATCCTTTCATTTCTAGTCCTACGGTTTTGTGAGAGTATTTATCAGCAGCAGTTCTACATTGAATGGCGATATCTTCCTTAGCCTCTGGGACAGTTAAGGTTTCATACATCCTCCGCATTGAATCGGATAATTTTATTATATCAATTTCTTTCCATGTTGACATAGCAGTGTCAATATCCTCTAGAGTTTCAATAGCTCCAAAACAGGGAACATCCCTCGATGGCACGGGTAATCCTATAACATGATCCATTCCAATATCTTCTGTCCAAATACTTGGTATTCCCATCGCCAGCACTTCTAGCGATGGTATGCAGAAAGATTCTCCGCGACTCGGCATAACGAAACAGTCTATTTGACTTATAATATCGACGTATTCCTTTTGAGGCACCGATCCGCAAATTATAATTTCTTCGGAAAAAAACTTAGGTAATTTAAGACCTTTTTTTATATGTTTACAATATTCTTGAACTTCCGGGACAGATCTTTTTGAAGTCTTAATAAAAAGCTTAACATCATCTCTTGCATCAAATGTCATATGAAATGCTCTAATTAGGGCTTGAATATTTTTCCTTTCAATAAACTCGCCCACAAACCCGAATACAAAATTATCTCTCATTTCCTGAATACAAACCTTTTTGCTTGGTTCGTACTGAGAAATATCTAAAGAGTATTTTGCAAGTTTTACCGGAACTGTGACGCCACTTTTCAGACATATTTTTCTAGTAACCTCATTAGGAACCCATATCTCATCCATCATGTTACAGTTTCTTGCCCAGTCTGTCTGATTAAAGTTAGAAGACTCGGCACAGAGTACACCAATATTTTTATCAAAACGACCGTCATAGCAGTAGTTGCTAGGAAGTGTGTGCTGGATAACTACAGTGCAGTCAGACTGGGTTTTTTGCTCCAGTTTTTCTATTATTTCATTTTTTACTTTGTCTTTTTCTTCATATGTAATTGCCCTCGGTACAACATCTACGCCAGCAGAGTTGAGTGCTAATATATTGTTTAGTGCGGCGTTTCCCCAACCTGTTCCGTCTTTGTAATGCCCTATGTATAATACTTTCATTATTTTATCTTTTTTAATATCTCATTAAAAGTTATGTTATCTTCTGCTAAATGTCCCCACTCTTTAAAGAGTTCGTCATTTACATACCAATCTTCTATTTTTTCATCTTTTCTTAATCCAACATTGCCAAACAATATTTTGTATCCAAGGTCTTGAAATTTTTCTCTAGAGTAGTCCTTGTCTCCATCGTAAAATCCTTTAAAGTTTGGATTTCCTTCGGTGCTAAAGTTATGTTCATAAGTCATAATTTTAAAAGAGTATTTGTTAAAATCGAATTCGTCTAGCACTTTGCGTTGTGCCATGTCTACGTCAAAGGAAAGATAATCGAAGTGTTCTGGGCAACCCCTGTCTGCAAGAACATCATTAATATTATGCTCCATAAGGTCAACACAATGCACACTCTTTCTATGTTTAGAAGCAAGGTCGTAATACGTTTTGTCATAATCTAGTGCTATTCCTTCCCATTTAAAAACACTTTCCAAAGTCCATGTATTGCTCATGGAAGCCCAGTGAGAGTATTCTAGATTTAAATCGCTAGTTCCACAACCTATATCTACGAAAAATCCCGGTTTAAATCTTGTTATGTTTGAAACAAAGAAATCTTGACCGAACTGACTGTAAAACTTCACTTTAATTGGTTCCATTTATGTTCTCCAAATAAAGCATACCGCTTCCAAACTCAGGTAGCTTTTCATATTCTATACCTTTTTCTTCTAAATACTTAATGAGATCAAGCGCTTTGGTCGGAACATCGTCTACCAAAACAGAGACAGTGCCGAGTGCGCTCTTAGCAATTTTTTCCACGGCAATGAACTGATTTAGTGTTTGCTCATGTGCGTCGGGTGTTTGCGAAATATCCGCACCATCCAAATAGTAAATATCACAACGTGGTACTTGTTGCAGGCCGTGTAAACCATCTCCGATTCTTAGGTTAACTTTGTGACCTAAAGAATTAGCTAGAAAATGCGAGTTTGCTATATGGTCAACATTAATATCTGCAACGTAATATTCGCCACCAAATTTTTTTGTATAAGACCCAAACCAAATATCACTCCAGCCAGAACCCATTCTAAACTTGTCTTCAAAAGTTTCTATGGCGCCTATTTGAAAAATACTAACAGGTCGTTCACTGAACCTATCTAACGCTCTTTTAAAAAGACCGTCTCTAAATGGAGAGGGAATTACTTTAAGGTTCTCCCAAGTTACTTCATTTTGCATATATTGAATAATTGCATTATTTTGCATTTGCATTAATTTGACCTCTTTGTATTTCCAATTCGTTCCACATTTTTCTCATGCTTGTTAAATCCTTTACCACACCTTCCATGTTGTAGGGTTGGTACTTATTTTGACTAGGTAGGTGAGATTCATTAAAATAATAATCTTCTTCTGATGGAGCAACCCTGTATCCAAATGTTACATCTTTTATAACTTTAGACCAGAACCATCCCCCAATTAGGTCAGGTCTGTGAAGAACGTGCGAAAAAAGATAGTTCACCTGATCTTCTGTTGTGACAATGTTGTTAGGCATGTCAGTTGCAGGTTCTAGCACCTTGATCGGTGAAAGATATGTTTCGGACCAATCTCTCATCGGAACTGTTTTGAAATGATCTATCCACACTTGGGCAGTTTTATCCCAATCATAGTGATTTCTAGCTAGTTGATAAACAGCATTTCCATTATCATCCCGTCCCGATAGGCACCGTTCGTTTTTGATTATGGACACTAGTTGGTTATTATCTGGAATAGCCCTGTAGCAACCAGTCTCACACTCCATAGCCAATGCTAACGGCTCCATAGCTGTTCCTCCAATGTTCTTTATCACCGACTCCATAGCAGAGTAGTTGACAGAGGCAACGGGGACGCCACAAAACGCTGCTTCTAGCTGAGGCATACCAAACCCCTCGCTGTTGGCGTATTGCACATACAGATCGAATGTGTTGTATATTTTGCTTAACTCCGCGCTATCAATAGAGTTGTTTACTCCTATAAGCTTTTTCTTAAACTGCTTGCATTTATTACAGTGACACATGGCATCTCTATAGAAATCCATAGTCATATCACCACAGTTCTTGCACTTATATCCAAAAAGAACTTTATTATTTAATCCAAAATCATCAAGAAGTTGTGGTATTTCCCATCCAATATCAGGATAAAACGTATGACAGTAAAGAAAAACTCTGCTATCCTCTGTTTCGTCTAGAAACATACGAAAAGCTTTGAACAAATCAGGATACAATTTTCTTCTCTGGTTTCTCATTACAGTTCCGACAAGAAAAATCTCTGAGTCAAGTCCCATTTCATCTTTATGCTTTTTCTTATCTGGAACTCTGTCAAACACTTCTTTGTTTGCACATGGTGGTGCGATGTCGATAAAATTAATTGAGTCACTTTGTTTAAGAAGTGTATCCCTCCCAAATTCAGAATAGGCAAAGACAGAATCAGCAGAGGCAAACGTGTTTATCCACATGGGGTTTTGTGGCATGGCGTCTACTGTCGGCATGATTGCCCAATGGAAAAAGTTTCTAAAAGGAGAACGTTGCTGAAATTCAAACATCCACCAATCTCTAATATCCATGACAATATCTGGTTTGAAATCCATCAATACGCTATTAAAAGTATTTTCTCCAAAAATTCTAGATGGACTGTTTAAGTATGATTGAAAATCTGGATCAGAATCTAGAGGTTTATTTGGGTAGACCTTCCAAGGAGAATTGCTAACCCTTGCATCTTCTATAGTAGCATGAGTAGCCAATTCTGCTACCTCAAACTCTTCTACCTTGTTAAGTCTAGTAAGAACCTCTTTTGCGTAAACAGAATATCCGGTTCCTTGCCAGTGAGCCTCGTTGACCCAAAGTATTCTTTTTTTTCTCATTGAATAATAATCTTAAAAGAGGAAACTCTAAAATATGTTGAAAGCGGCTCTTCTCCACATCCCTCATCCCGAAAAGTCGAATCATTTCTGGCAGCAGATTCCACAGCCATCATTGATCCTGTCTTTGCATACTTTTCTATAGCTAGTGCGGCGGAATCCCACGCTTCAAAGGCGAGATAGGTCATATTTTTAACCTTATCTCCATTTGAGTCCTTTCTAAATTCTTCTATTTCTAACTCAAAATTAACACAGGCAGCACCGTTACGTCCATCGTTTATTAATTCTGGGCCGTGAGAAATTTTACCTAAAAACATACATTTGTTCACATTTATTCCTTATCAAATCTGCGTAGCTTTATTTACAATTAGTGAACCTTTTTTAGCTTCACCGTGTAGTAACACTGTGTTACCTTCAATTAAAACATCCTTATTTTCTTTATAGCAGTCTGGAAAGACTACAACCTCTAGGTCGCCAGATCCGTCTTCCACACTGAGAAATGCCATCTCCTGTCCCGGATTTTTTCCATTCTTAGTTTTTACAATTTTGATACGCACAATTTCAACAGCAAGAATAGCTTTACCTGTTATCATACCTTTATCTACGTCTTGACACATATTTGTTGAATTAATTATATCTAATCCGTCTACCTTACTACAAGTAAGTGGTGCGGCAAGAAACTTTTCTTCGTCGATTGCCACAGTTAAGGCGTTATCGTTAATATCGTAAAACGGATTATCTAAGGATTCTTTTATGTCCTTAACCGTTTCTATTCTTTTGGCATTAATCTTTAAACCTCTTCCTTCTATTATATGTCCTATCGCTTCGGAAAGAGTTTTGGCAAATACTGATGGATCGCCTGCACTGTAGTTAGAAACTATAGTTTTTCGCTCTCTTTCGGTTAGATGTTTCCAAGAGTCGAATTCATATAACATTTGCTGTCGGGAGGTTAGATTGTTTTTACCATTAAATGCTCCAACAGAAATTAAAGCGATTGTTGCCCTTTTATTCAGACGAAGATCGTTTATAATAAAAAACAAGCACTCAAGCCATCCAAAATGTTTAATATCCCTGTTTTCCATAAGCTGCATAATTTTTTTAGTTTCTGCGCTGCCTACGTTTTTTACATGGTTAATTCCGTAATAGATAACGTCTTTTTTCTTGTCTTTAGAAAAGTCTGCAACTAAGTGCTGCAATCTAGGTGGAAGCACTTCAATGCCGGATTTTTTAGCGTCGTTAATTAGCTGCTTCTTTTCCTCGTCTGGATAGGGTTTTCTGTTAGCCCTGTTGAGATATGTGTTGTAGAATTTTTTCCTGCGGTGATATTTGCAGTAAGCAGACCAATAGGCTAGGTAGGCATAAGAGACTGCGTGAGATTTGTTAAAGGCATATCTACTGGATTTCTCAATCCATGAGAATATTTCTTCTGCGACCCCAATGGTAACCACTCCCTGCTTCTCAACGCCTGCCATGAACTCTTTTTTAACAGTTTCCATAACATCTGCCTTTTTCTTTCCGATGGCCTTACGTAACGTGTCTGCCTGCACTCCGTTGAATCCTGCTAGTTTTTGAGCTATAGCCATAGACTGCTCTTGATAAACAAGAACTCCATACGTTTCTTTAAGGATAGGCTCTAAGGATTCGTGCAAATACTCAACTGGCGAGTCGCTCTTACCAGATTTTCTGTCTGCGTAAACCTGTGTCATACTTTTTCCGCTGGCGTCTTTCGCCATAAGCGTTCCGGGTCGAATTAGACTAATAAGTGCCGCGAGATCTTTTCTGTTTCTAGGTTTTGTTTCTTTTGCCCAATGTCTACCCAAATGTGACTCTAACTGAAAGACACCTTTAGTGTCTCCTTCGCAAAGCAAGTCCCAAACATTCTCATCATCAAAGTTATTAATATCAAAATTATCAGTCATCTGTTTTCTTTTCCCTTAGCTCCTGTTTAAGCTTTACTTGCTCTTTATAAAAATTCTCTAGCTCTTCAACATTTATGTTTACAAAATTTCCATGAACATCGTTAACCCTAATGGTTTTTTTGTTATTTGACATACAAATCTCCCGCTCCAAAAGCTTTTTCAAAAGTTATTTTCTTAGAAAGATTTCTCTGCATTTTTAAGAATTTAATTAGAATATTAGCCGTATCTTTAACGTCTTGCAGAGCATCATGGGCATTGTCTTTCGGTAGACCAAAATAATCTCGCATGTAGTCCATGCTATACCCTTTACAGTCTGTGTTATTCTCAAACCAACAGTAGATATGTTGCATTAGATCCATTGTAAAGATAGGGTTAAACATAGTCTGTTGGTTCTTTTTTTCGTTCCAAGGCCCGTATTCCTTACACATTCTATTTACAATAGGCATATCGTAACCGTTAATATTGAATCCGCTAGCAATAGGTGCTGTCCAGCTAGTGCCCTTCCAGTTAAACTTATTAACAAACTTATCAAACTTATTCCATACGGTTTTTGGTTTTGGGCCTTTTGATATTTCTGCCCTTGTTTTTCTGGTTACTTCTAAGGCTTTTTCTTCAATAGGGTCGAAACCCGCTTCTACCGCCTTCTCATCATCTACAATACATCTAATTTTACTTTCAAAAATACCTCCGGGCTGTAGTTCTAGTTTTCTAGCATGGATAGCAACAGCGGCAATTTGCGTTGGTTGACATTTGTAAGGATTTTGACCCGTAGTTTCAAAGTCAAATACGATAATATCTCTAAAGTTAGCCATTTTTTCCTCGTTAATGTGATTTCTCTTCGACGATCTCCGAACACAGTAATTTGTTTACTTTTGTTTTTAATTCAAACCTCTCTGCGTTTACCAAGTAAACATCTCTAGCAAGTAACATGAACCTATTTGCTGAATGAAATTGGTTTGGGCTTAAAGAAAAAATAAATTCATCATAATCAACCTTTGGTCCAAACAAATCTTTGCCAACATTCCTAACACTTTCTTCTACGTTCCAAAGTCGTAAATTTATTGCGAACAAGTTAGTTTTTAAATGTTTTAACCGATGCTGTTTTTCAATAGAAAGAAAATTAAGCATGTCAACAAAAGACTCTGACAAGACTTCTATTTCATGCCTGATATTCTTTAGCTTTTCTTCGTCTTTTATTTTCGTTAGCTTGATATCCAAAATGGTTATCTTGTCAATAATTTCACCAGCAGATACCTCTACTTTATTATTCCAGCTATCTTTGTCTGCGAGAAGATGCTTTTTGTTTGACATTGTTTCTCCTAGTTATATACTATCAACTTTTTTGGCGTGTAATACAAATTAAAATTAGGATGGTTGACTATTTCTCTGCAAAAAATCCCATCTTCTCCTAGTGACATATTTTCCTTATATCTAAAATGTTTTGCAACATATCCCCTGATTGATATCGGTCCATGTGCAACAGGCTGTTTATTTTCTGTCATTACATTTGTTCTTGGTATATCAAACCAGCCCTCTGGAACAGGGTCGGGATCTGGCTCGACAAACAATACAGGTTCTACGTTGAGAACATCTTTATCTTCAACCTTTTCCCAAGAAGGAAAAGTAATCATTTCTGGCCTGCCGTAGTTATGGACAAGTGCATCAATTTCAGGATTTACAAAAAGCTTTTTAATAAATTCGCACTTCTTCGGATGAATATCGTCATCGACATCACAAAAAGAAATAACTTCGTCATTTCCTTGATTGAAAAATGAACCATTGTTTCTAGCCCAACCCGGAAGCTTTCTTGTTGGCGAAGTTATTATATTAAATTCGTTAAACTGTTTACCCAACCTGAGACATAAACTGTAAGCTAAATGCGTTTTTTCTAGTAAGCCACTTCCAGTAAATACAATTTTGTCAGGTCTAATACTTTGAGAAATAATAAAGTCAACACATCTTTCTATTAGATGCCAATCCTTGTCACAAAACGTTACGCAAAAGGTGGATTTTACTTTACTCATCCTAACTCCGTATGCTGTTTTTTAGAGAGATGAATTTCTCTACAGCTTCATCCAAAGTTCTAAACAGCTCGTGATAGTTATGGCTTCTGCTATATACCTGATACTTATCCTTTGGCACGGATAGATTTGAAGCCATAGTATTTTCTAAATTACAAAGAGAAATACCCTTCGTATCAATACTGCATCCATCATAAACAATCTCTTTGTATAGTTCTTTTTGCGTATTACTCATCTTCACAAATCTCCATAATTTTTGATAGTAGGTCAATTCCTAGAACATCAAACTTAACATGTCCCTGTTTTTCAAGGGGGTTCATTTCAAAAGCAACGATTGGATCGCCGTTTTTATCTATAGTCATCGGACAAACGTCCGAAAGCTTATGCTTTGAAATAATCACTCCAGCGGGATGCTTTCCTTGTGATTTATTTGTTCCTTCGATATTAATAGCTTGTTCAAAAATATCTTTCATAGGTCCATCTAGTTTATTGTCATCATTAATGTAACAATAGTTTCTGAGTTTGTCTGGCGTATGTTCTAATGCCCATAAAATTACAGACTTGTTGTCCATCAACTCTAGCTGGTCGGAAATCAGTTGCTCGTCGGGAAGCGCGGCAGTTATCTCGTTAATTTCCGCAAAGCCAGCGGCGTCATTTACTCTACAAACTTCTTTAATAGCAGATCTTCCTTGAAGTCTTCCCATTGTTATCATTTGTGCTACGTTAGACTCGCCATACTTATCTTTGACGTATGCAATTACTTCATCTCTGTGTTCTGCCGGAACATCCATGTCAATATCTGGGATTGCAACATTATCTTCTGTATTTCGACCCTCATTGTAAAACCTTTCAAACAATAGGCCAAACTCAACAGGGTCAACGTCTGTAATCTCTAGTAGGTATGAAACCAAGCATCCAGCGGCAGATCCGCGACCCGGACCCGCAAGCCAACCTTGCGTTTTTACCCAGCGAATAATGTCCTGCACAATCAAAAAGTACCCAGAAAGCTGCGCCTTGAAGATAACTTTTAGTTCATGTTTGATTTGTTCCGTATAACGGTCTTTGTCTTGTTGGGTAGCAATTTTCTCTGTGCCTACAAGTCTTGATTTCCATCCTTCTCTACACAGTTCTGTCAAGTAATCATCTTCACCGATTCCATCGGGACACGGAAAAGTAGGAAACGATGGCTTATCTGCAAGGTCGTATTCTTCGCATTTGTCAACAATTCTATTAATGTCGTGCTGACCTACGCTAGAAATCCTCTTGGTAAATTCTTGGTTTTTGTTTGTTAGATGAAAAGTTCCGTAGCTTTTATGAGCAGGATCGAAAAACTGCTTATAGTCGTGTTCTAAATTTTCTACCTTCTTGAGCGTAGTCTTCATCTTGCCGCACAGCATGATTCTGTGACATTCTGCGTCACTTTCATCTACATAATATATCGCTTGTTTTTGGAAGTCTAGCTGTACATGGTTACTTTTAAATAGATTTGCAAATCCGTTTTTTTCTGCGGTAACGCAAAGTACATTTCCTCGACTGGCAACATCTTTTAGGACATTAAGATTCTGGTTTGAAACATACTTTACAAGATCAAACCATCCATCTTTGTTCTTTGCGTAAAGAATATAACCATCAAACTCGCAACCAATAATTGATTTTATGCCGCGTTTTTTACATTCTTGTTGAAAATCTACAGCTCCAGATAGAGTTCCGAAGTCAGCTATTCCACAAGCGGCATATCCGTATTCAGCACATCTTTTTACCAACTTTTCAGCTTTGCAAAAACCCTGCTGTAGACTAAAATGGGTTTTGCAATTAATTGGATTCCACATAAGTTCCTCAAAAAGTCAGATTCGCAATGTTTAGTGTACGTCTTATTATAACATACAAGCGATATTTTGTCAACTAGTTTTTTCAAATTTTGAAAAATCTTCGTCATCCCGGTGCCTCATAATATCCTACACTATGTCCTTTTCTGGTACATTCTTTAACCGTCTCTTCGTGCCCTATATCATATAGCTTATCTTCTACATAATTACACATAGATTTATCTGTTCCGGGCCATTTTTCTTTGTAAAAGTGACACAATCTTGTACATTTAAAACTAGATCTGTTTTTTGAACATGGTCGAGGGTAATTCGTTTTTCTTATATCTCTATACCTTGCTTCTAGCATGGTAAGAAATTTCTTTTGATCACTTTCGTCAAAACACATACTAAAAGGCCCACCGTCGCGAGTAAAAAATATACTCATAATAGCTTGTTTGTAATTAGGATAAAGTTTTGATATGGCATAATTGTAAAGCAATAATTGCGGATCTTCTAGTAGCTTCTCATAACTCTTAACTTCTCCCGTTGCCCAGTTTTTTCTTTGTCCTGTTTTCCAGTCCACAACCTCTATTGTATTGCTGTCAATCTCCGTAACCAAGTCAATAGTGCCTTTAATGGCAAGCTGACCTTGAGTTCCGTCTTTGTTTGTAAATCTTGCCCAATCTTCGTCGATAGGAATATCAAACGTAGGTTCTGTATCTACAATTTTTCTAAGACGTGGGTCGAACTGACCATTATTAAATGACAACGCTTCGTCGATTTGTTTTTGACAGAACTTTGTATCTGCTGGCGTGTAGCTATGATGATCATTTGAGGAGTACCACTCAACGCTTCTGTCCAACAAATCTTTTACGAACTTTTTGGTTTTTAGTTTTGTTTCTGTAAAGCTAACCTCTCCAATCGCATCATCCATGATGGATCTTGGGGTTTTTTTGTCGGCTGGATTATCCTGAATATCCTTTGTGCAGGCCGCAAGGCATTCCATGACCTTGTGTACCATTGTTCCTAGCTGGGCCTTTTTACCAGAAGGCGAACGATGACCTAGATTGTAGGTAATAAAATATTGCAATTCACAATATTCAAAATTGTTATAGCTTGAGCTACGAATATATTCTACGATCATTGTTTAGCCTTTATTGTTTTAACTGTTTTTCTGCCATTAGTAACCGTGGATGCTCCAAACCACCCCCAACCGCCAAGGGTTTTAATTATGTCTTTGCAAACGTCATGGATTTCCATGTCTTGATTGTCTATTACGCTATCTAAAAGATTTAAGTTTTCTTTAATCTCCTTTTCGCTAGAGTGAGTATCTCCGTGGGGATCTCTTGTCTGTCCTATTACTTTGCCTCCGACCTCTTGGATCGCCAAGATTTCATTTTTAAAACGACAGTCGTCAATGATTGCTAATAGCGGACGCTCTTCTTCGATATCTTTTAACGTTCTTTTTATCCAAATGGGTTCCCATATTTTACGCATAACGTCTGTACCAAAGAATTGCATAAACTCACGAGCGGTCATTGGCCCCGGCTCATGTTCCATTAAGCCGATTGATTTAGGATCAATATCGCTATATTTAGCATTTCCACATGCCGCCCAGTTTGGTTTACATATCACCCCCGGCATGTTTTCCCACAGTAGGTGCGGAATAATCTGATCTTTATAAGCGTTGCTTCCATAGCACTGCTCATAAGTAAATCCAAACAAGGACATGCAGATACTCTTTAAAGAATCTGCAAAAGAATACTTCTTAACAAAAGGCCACATATTATACATAGCCCATTCGACAAAATCAGAATCTCTTCTTGAAATATCTAAATAGGTGTCCCCTTGTTCTGTTTGACCATTATCCCCAATAATTTCCGTATTTACAATTAGGTTACCGGAATTAGGATCTATTCCGAAGTTTTGAATAACCTCTTGGGCACGAAGTTGATAACCGTGCAGGAAATTACAAGATGTAGTTTTCCCTGACTGCTTCGCTCCTGCAAATGCCAATATTCTAGTTTCTGACTGTGTACTCATTCTCTTTCCTTGGTAAATGGTAGATAGGGAAAAATTTGTTCTTGGATGTCTTTTTTTGTCATTTTTCCCAGATCTCTCTCTTTTTCTGGGATGTCGTTCTTGTTAAACCATTCTTCTAGTTTTGGTCTAATGTAATTAAATCTACGGCCACATTTTTTTATTATCTTTTCTGCTGCATTTTTTCCCGCCTCGTCATAGTCAGTTAATATAACTAAATTTAAGGCTCCAGAAGACTCCAATAATACTAATTGGTCTTCACTTAATGTTGTCCCAAATATGCCTACCGCCATGTCTAGTCCAGCCTCGAACGCTCGCCAAACATCTCCTTGACCTTCTACTAAAATAACAGTTCTGGTTTTTAATATGCTTTCTTTAGCGTGATTAAGTCCATAAAGAATATTCTTCACAAACCCTTTACTGTGCAACCATTTGGGCTGTAGATGTTCCTTAATCGCTCTTCCGACACAACCTACGTAGTTACCACATTCATCATACAGAGGAACAACCACCCTTCCTGACATTGGCTGATTTTCAACCGTACATTCACCAATATCAAAAGTTTCTAAAATTTGATCACTATAACCTCTTCCTTGAAAATATAGTGAAGGTATTTTTAGTTTGTTCCTAATCGATGATCTTGAGAATTGAGATTCTTTTCTTATTATCTCTCTATTGAACACATCTATTGTACGGCTACTTCTATCAATAGATTTGGACTCTATGTCTTCTATGTCAGTGTCTAAAAACCAACAAATAAAAGACGCTGCCTCCACCATAGAAATATCTTTATTTCTATGTCGCTTCAAGCACCCGCGAACAAAACCAAACAGATTTCCTATATGCTCTTCTTCACAATGGTTTGTCCAGCAGGACCAGTTTCCGACATTAGAGTTTCCGTCTGTAAATATACAACAACCCTCTGGGTTATCTCCCCCATGAATAGGACAAGCAAATGCAAGTCTATTAGGAAATTCTACCCAGTCTACGCCAAAATATTCTAATATTTGTTTTGACTTAGGAAGCAGAGCGTCACAGAGTGACGATATCTTCTTCTTCGTCAAATTCTTCGGTTTCAAAACCTTGCTCTCTTGTTCTCGAATTGTCATGTATCTCGTTCCTAGTCAAGCCCTGCTGGATTCTACCAAACTTTCCAAACATTTTCATACTAATATAATCACCATCATCCAAGCCTTCTCCATGTCTAGCGACAACTGGGACAATTTTTCTATCACCATTCTCAGGACCGTCCTCTGCCTTTTCCTCATCTGACTTTAGCTTAAAAATTGAGAAGCTAGTACAAAGCCATACAAGTCTATCAGAACCAGAAACAACGTCCGTAGTCTCTTTCGTTATTCCGTCACGGTTCAGTTGCACAAACGCAAGACAGGCAACGTCATATTTAACCACAAAGTTGTGCAGCTTAGTGATCTGAAAACCAAGCACCTGATACTCTTGCATTGAGGCATTAATGCCCTCTGAACCCATTAGTTTCAGATAGTCATAAACGATAACACAGTCATTAGTTCTGCCGGATTCGTCGAATCCAACGTGCTGATAAATCCATTTTCTCATCTGAGAAATAATGTTATCAAAAGATTCTCCAGCGATACTGATATAGTGATAGGGAATGTCTTTCAGTTTTTTAGCTGCGTTATGAACCTTTTCTTTTTCTATTTCGCTTTCACTAAATCGTCCAGTTGAAATTCTGTTAATTTCTACACCAGACTCGTCTGCTAACATTCTGTTATAATGATCTTCTTTAGACATCTCTGTGTCTAAAACTAAAACAGGAACACTAACCTCGGACGCTACGTATTTTGCCACAGCATCACCAAGCATAGACTTGCCAACCTTTGGCCTAGCTGCCACAAGGTCAACGCATTTCCTTCTTAACCCTCCACCTATGGCCGCATCTAACGCAGGAAAACCTGTAGGAATACCTACAAAATCAGAAACGTTATCAGACAGAAATTCTAAGTAGTCATCTATTCCTTCTCCTAGTAACTCTGTTTTTTTACTAGCTGATTGATATATGTCACCAGTCGCATCTAGAAGAGGCTCTTCGATCTTGGATACGATGTCCATGATGTCTTCTTCACCGCTTAAACTGCCTAGCTCTTTCTCGCAAGCTTTTAGGGTTTGAGACAAATCTCTAGCAAGCTTTAATTTGGCTATCTTTGCAGCGTATGACCCTACGTTTTGTTTTGTTATAGGAAAATTAAACAAAGAACGTATAAAAGATATTTCATCTTTCGAGTTCATCTGCTCAGATACACCTAAGTCGTTCCCGGCAGATAAGATAGAAGACAGTTCCACCTGAGTGTTTTCGGATATAGATTTATAGATGCAATCAAACAATAGCTGATTCATAGGATCTGTAAAAGACCTCGAATCAATAAAATCTATTTCTAAATAAGCATCTAAACCATATTGGCAAAGCGCTGCTAGAACGGCTCTTTCGGAAGCTAAATCGCTTAATTTTTTGTTCATAAACTCTATCGACGTAGGCAAGAATCGCAAGTGAAGAAATCTCTAGCGAAAGACGGATTAACCTTAACTACCCTACTACATTTTTGACAGGTCTGGTCCACTTTTTTGAATGAGGGTCTACGTCTTTCCGTTAGTTCGATTGTTGGTGTTTGGTTAATTGAATCTTTATGTTCGCCCTTGTCTTCGTAAAGATTGCTTCTTTTAACAACCTCTACTGGTTGCTTCATTTTACTTTCCGAGTTCATTGAAAACTCTGGATATTTCTCATCAGCTTGATTATTGGGTGACCTTTTGGCCTTTTTAACTAGGTCTTGCTCGCTACCATTTAGTTTTACACTTAGGAGGTCTGTAGCCAATTCTAAGAGTTCTAAGTCTCCCGTCTCTTTGGCTTTTTTGATTAGGTTTTCTATTTTTTTGTTTAGTTCGCTCATTATTTTCTCCTAGCCATATTGTTTAGCGTGTCTGCCATTTTGATTATTCTCTCTTGTTTTCCATCTAAAGACTGAACTCTAGCCTGTGCATAGTTCTTGACCTTTAATATTTTTGTAGCTAATGGATTTTCTTTTATTGCAGGGTAGTATTTCTCTTGCCACTTAGTAAACTTGTCACCATACTGGCTAAGTGTACTACCTATTATAAACCAAATCGCACCATCTGCCCAATCTAAAACGATTTTTTCTTTAGCTTTTATTCCGGCTAAGTATTCTGAGTATGCGTAAAGTCTAAAGGCATTGATATAACACGCTTCTTGACTCCACGTTTGCATTTCTTCAAATGATGCGTTGATCACACCCTCTATTTCTTTGGGTGGCTCCACTTTAGCTAAGAACTTGGAACTTGTCCAGTCTTCTATGGCTTTTGTAAATTCCGCTGACCTATCCTCTCCTATATTCTTAGCCATTTCCTCTGTCATAAGTTGCCTCTTTGTTAAATGTTTTTTCGTACAAATCAATATCCTTGCTCAAAAATAAACGCGCCTTCTCTACTAATGAATAATCGTTCCAGAAATATACTATTCTGTTGTTGGGCTGTGTATTTTTAATAGGAAAGTCAGTAACCTTAATGCCGAAGTTCGACATAATTTTTGTAAAATCCTCTTCTAGTTTAGAAAAATCTCCGATAAAATCGACATCTTGGTTAATCCAAAAAGACTGTGGCGGGTCTGTCAAAGGGAGTCCCAATTTTGAAACCCTTTCGCTACTCAGACAGTCTATAAAGTTACTAAAAGCTGTTGCTTCATTTTTTTGACCTAAAATATGCTTGGCATAAATCTTGTCCATAGGGCTTCTTAGGTTTTTTCTATGCCAGAACAAAGAAGTGATCCAATCCCACGGATTTCTTAAAAAGGCAAAGTGTTTAGTTTCTAAATGTTTTGTTCTTCGGTTTGTACGTAAAAGCTTTTTAACTCTGGAAACTTGAATATGTGGAGGAAAGTGATTGACTCCTGTACCGTGCTTTCTCCACCAGTCCATCCACTCACAATAATCCTCTTCATCATTCCATCCTAAAAACATTTCCGTTGTAGCATCTCTAGTAAGTGTACGTACTCCTCTCGTTCCTATCCAATAAACATCGTTTCCAATGTTGTTTGCTACCCAGTTTCCTATAGAAGTCCCCCCTGTTTTTGGAACGTGGTGATAAACAAAACCTTTTGTTTTATGAATCATCGCTACCATTTTAATTTATCTCTCCACTGATTCTCTGTTTCATTAAAATAAAGCTCTATCAACGTTAGATCGTTTAATTTAAACCAATCCTGCTTAGTTCTGTCTCTTGCTTGGGCACGATAAAAGTCCATTTTATTCTTGTGATAAAAATGAATGTATTTAAAATGCTGCTCACCATGAACCTCCACAAACATTTCCCTGTTGGGAACAAATATGTCACATCTAAGTTTATTATTTTTACTTGTCGCTGAACCGGGCAAAGAAACTTCTTCTAAAATAACATCAAAAGGAAAAAGTTCTTTTATAATCTTTACCGCTCGCGTATGCAGCTTTGATCTCTTGCCCCTGTTCCCTTTTGGTTTCCAGTTGTAATCCTTACCATCAAGTCCTACTACTTTCATTCTAAGCCTTGAGCAGTCATCTTTGTTAACAGGTTCATAAAATCAGGATTTTCTGCCATGAAATTATATAGCTTTATCTGTCCTTGGAATTTGAAACCCTTGGTTGATAGTAGCTCTTCTTCATTATCAACATCAATATCTGGTCTTGCCTTCTTTAAAATTGCCTTAAACTCCTTTTCATTAACAGCCCCGTTACCGAAGGTAACAAAATCACAGGTACACCATGCTCCGCTTTTTGAAACAAGCCCAAGATCCATTCCTATTTGGATGTTTTCCTGAACCTTGTCTATTCCTTTACCATACCTGATATAGCTTTGCACTTGGCCCCCCGGAGGCCCACAGGATGAACAGATAATCTTCCAGTTTACAATCTGTCCAATTCTTGTACCATTCTCATCAACCCAGCCCTTTATTGCAGGACGGTCCATGCCGCTTCCGGCGATTTCCATTCTTGTGTCCGCCTGATATTGAATTTTGTTTCCACCGTCAGACATTTTAGCCTTTCCAAATCCTCCTGTATTTGCAATGTAGTGCGTAATAGCTATTACTAAACCTCTTTGTTTAGGCAGTAGTTGTCCTATCTTTTTAGTAAAAATAGAGAGAATTTTGGGTAGACCGGCACGACCCGGACTAAAGTCTCCTTCAATTTCTTTTTGTGGTAACAGAGAAGAAACTGAGTCAATAATCAATACAGCCCCGGTGTAATCGGGATGGCTCATCATTTTATAGGCAGCTTCTAAGAAAACTTCTGCTGAGAGAGGTTTGTCTACTGGTGCAATCACATGAATTTTAGAAGTGTCAAAACCCTCGACTTGAAAGTTCATGTCTTTTAGCCTACCTTCTGCGTCCAGATAGATAATAGGACGACCTTCCGATTGACAATTAGCTGCAATCTGCATTGCTGTAGTAGTTTTACCGCTTTTAGGATCACCTGTAAGTGTTAGCCAACACCCTTCACGAACACCTCCTCCTAGAGCTAGATCAATAGCAGGGCTAATGGAAATCATTCCTAAATTTTTCTTCTCTGCTAATACATCTATTCCGCTTTTAATGATCTCCCCATTATCCTTCAAAATGCTTTTTAAGTATTTTGGCTGAGTAGACTTTTTGTCCGCCTGAAACTTGTTACTAAATTCACTTATTGCCATCTGCTTTCCTTATTTTTGATAATAGGCTATTACTTTTCTTTTTCTTTGGTTTGTATTCACCCTTTGGCAGTTCTACAACTTTTTTTTCTTGCAGCTCCTGTGCGTCTGTTATTTTTTTAGCTTTCTTTATACCCTCTTCTACGAAGTCGAGTATTAATACAAACTTTTTACTTTTGTGCAGGAACCCTAGCGAGTAGATGTTTTTACCACTTGGGCTATTCAGATAGTAAAATATGGATTTTTCTCCATACTTTTTAATTAACTTATTGGCTACTCTTATTTGTATTTTGTAAGAGTCTCCCTTATTCCAAAATTTATAAGCAAGACTTCCCTTGTTTTCTCGTTCAGCCTTTCTAATACATACCATTTCTGCTAGGTATTGGGCAGATGTACAAGGTTCACCTGTTGATATACTCTTGAACCTTTTGTCGTTTTTCTGACTCATTTTTAAAAATCAATTGTTCAATATTCTTTTTGGTTAACTTTCTTTTATATTCTAGCTCTTCAAAGTCATTAACAGGCCAAACAAATTTTCTAACATGAATGTATTCACAGCCATTTTCAAGAAGTGACACTGTTAAAGTTTGATAGTCTTTGAAGTTGCCGTTCATTGATTGTTCTCTAGCGGCTCCTCTAACTATAGAAAATCCGTCTAATCCATTAGGATCATTAAAAAACTCTACCTTGGGACATCCTAACATATGAAGCCTGATGTTTTTAGGAACCGTGTTAGACTGTTTACAATACTTTTCAAATCTTGTCCAACATTTTTGAAAACCCGGTCTTTCATAATCTCCGTACACAATGGTTCCATCTGTCATTAATGCTGTCCAGCTCATAGTAAGCGACGACATTAATTGCTGTCTGATAAAAGGATCAAACGATGTGCATACTTCGTCGCTTAAAAAAATTGACCCACTATTCTCTTCCATTACTTAATCCCTTGGTTTAATTTCATGTATATGCTGTTTTCTGTAGCTTTGACTAAGATTATTGGATTGTTTCCGTTTTGATCTTGATTCGTCGGCTGCCATAGAAGCTGCTTGAGTTCCAATCGTAGAACGTACAACACCGTTCTCAGTAACGTTTCTAGCATACAACGGATTAGGTTCAGCTTTTGGCTCAGGTTTTGGCTCAGGGGTTTCTTTTGCAACCTGTAAAACCTCTTCGACCTCTTCTGCTTTACTGGCTACTGGTTCTAGGTTAGCGACATACTTATCAACCATACTGACAGATCTATTTATTCTACTGGCTATAGCTGAAGTAGTCATGTTTTTACGATTTTTCGTAATATAAGACTTTTCTTTTTTTGATAGTGGACCTTTTTTCATTATTTCTTCTCCATTAGTAATCTTCTAGCGAAAGTATAATCAGTTCTTTTTTTAGTTTTTAAATACTTAACAAAAGCCGAGAAAGTAGCAGCATTAACCTTCCTAAAAGAAAAGGTCAAAAGCCTAGCTCTTCCTATATCAGCATTTGTATAGTAGGGATCAATAAGTTCTCCGCTAGAAATTCTAACAAAGAATTGACTTGACGAGTTTTCATAATCGTATGTGCATAGAACGCTTTTTGCGAACGCTGTTCTTTCGTCTTCTACTAGTTTAGCAGATTTTCCAACCCATTCAACACGAGTTTGCGTGGGTTTTGGTAGACCCATACTTTCAAACTCCGCTTCTTGCTCTTTACGATCTTTCATTAAGGTTCTCCAGTAATTTTTTTACTTTTATGATACAGTCAGCTTCCGTTGCACCTTTTATCATTATTCTAGCCTTGTCCCTAATTCCAAACTTAGATAACCTTCCGTTACCGACAACGGACTCTCCAATTATTCCATTAGAATCTAATTCTCTTACTTCAATCTTCAGGGTTATGATAGCAGCATGAGGTCTAGCTTTTACTGGATCAGGATCAAGCTCTACTCTTTTTTGCATCATTCTTGAGAAGGCTGTTTCTTTCATATTGATGGCTTTTCCCCGGTTTTAATCCAATGAGTTTGCTGCTCAGGAGTCATAGAAACGATTGCTCGATGACGCTCTCTTGCAGATCTTTGTTTACTGTTAAGTTCTGAATTTACTTTATCATTAAGTCGTTTAGATTCTAGCTCATAATTTCCCATATTTTGTGTATTTCTGTCTGCCTGCTGGCCGATTGTGGTTGGCTCACCTCTAACAATTATATTTGGAGCGTTAATAAATATTTTGTTTAAAGTGTGTTGTTCACATATGGGACACTTATGCGTTTGCGGGTCATCATGCCGCTGAACCATTTCTATATGATAAGCACAAGGTTCGCACTCAAAATCGTATGTTGGCATTTAATTCCTCTTTCCTTGTTCCTGTTTAATAAAAAAGGGGTGTACTGTATTATAAATACAAGCAACCCCTAAAGCACATAGTTTGACTACTTTAGTCTATTTAAAATACTGGATATAATCCTGTTACGAACAATGTCTGCATTTGTTAAATAGCAGATACCAACCCCGTGTAGGTCATCTAAACGATCCATGCAATTCCTCAAGCCTCCAGATTCGTCATATGGTCCCCTTAGATCAGTCTGGTCCAAGTCTCCGTTTACAACAGCCTTAGAGCCGATACCAATCCTTGTCATAAACATTTTTATTTGTTCAAATGTTGCGTTTTGCGCTTCGTCCAAGATCATAAAAGTGTTATGAAAGTTTCTTCCACGCATATACTCCAAAGGACATACTTCTATTCTATTTGTAGCTCGCATAGAGTTATATGTTTCTACCCCTAAGTAAAGCTTCATTTCTTCAATAATTGGAACCATATAAGGATGCACTTTTTCGTTTAATCCTCCCGGTAGGAATCCTAACCCTCTGCCTGATTCTATTACTGGCCTAGTTATGATTATTTTATCAATCCTTTCTTCCAATATATACTCACAAGCCATGCCTACAGCTACTGCCGTTTTACCAGAACCAGCGGGACCGCAACAAAACGTAAGGTCATTTTCTGACATTAGTGATATATAATCATACTGATTATCAGTTTTAGGTTTAAGTTTTTTTCGGGCGGGTCTAATCGGCTGCTTCTGCTTGTTCTCTCTTCTTCTTTTAGCCATGATAGTGCCTTAATAGGTGTCAGCGGGTAAAAATTCCTGAATAGTTGAGTCCTTTACTAAGAATATTTCATTTGAATTGTTTTGATATGTTAAAGATGCAGTTATTGGATCACCGCCGATACCGCCGCCACTCATGCTAAAGTCTGTTATAAAGTTTTTAGACCCTAAATTCCATTGCCAATAAGTCGCTGGGGTTCTGGTAGCCCCATTGTATACTGGGTCTAATGCTAAAATTCTAATCTCTCTGTCCGCTTTGTTGTTACCCTGAAACTGCTTGGCATAGTAAGCGTACAAGTTCGATCCTGTGTTTGTAGTTCCGTAGGAACTGAAATGAGTGTCTGTAACTAGGTGGTCGAACTTATCTATAGGGGGTTGAATAGCAGACGGGTTACCCGTGGCTTGAAGATTAGAGTTAATATAATGATCTCTAACAATTCCTTCAAAAGTGCAACTTATGCTAGTTGGAAAGTCAAGAATTTTGTATTGATTTATTTTAGTCTCACCACCCTCGTCAGGATTGCTGGAGGATTGTGCAGCATCCGTCGAATAAACATCACTTCCAGACCATTGTCCATAGTTTGCAAGTTCTCTAATTTGAAAATCAATAGATATATTGATTGATGTAATTCCTAAAATTGGTATGTTGTCCTTTTCTGTTCCAAGATTAAACAACTCTTGAACTTCCAAAGGTAACCAAGCAAGCGGAGAAGCACCGGCAGCATGAGGAACCACATCTGGATCTAATATTATATCTTTTCTTTTTAAAGTTATTGCACTTCTTGGTAAATCAACACCTCCCAAATCGGAATTAGTGTCCACAAAAAGCAAAGGGTCGGTGATTAAATCCTGCTCGTAGTATTCGGCAGTGAGTGATATGGTTTCCTGAACAGACCCGTCTGTTGAGATATTGTAGGATATAGAGTTTAGTATTGCGCTTCTATATGTTATGGTCCTACATTCGCCTTCTGTTGCTGGAGGATCTTCTCCGGGCGGAAATACGCTGTTTATGTTAGAAACATTGTCTCTGCCGTAAACAACTGTTATGTCATAATATCTCAACTTACCATTTCCAACACCAATTCCATTTGTTATGTTTGCAATATGAGCATTTTCATAAGTTGACTGACTACTTGTGTTGTAAAAAAAGTCACCGGCTGTTGAGTCCTCTAATGAACCTAAAATCCTAGTGATTTCAATGTTGTACTTGGTTTTTCCGTACTTTAGTTTATCCTGAGTCATTTGACCAAACTCAGGAATCTGTTCCGGGGAAATTTCTCGATCCACGTTTACGTCCTGAACCCCGTTCAAAAATAAATGATCAGCAATACTTGTAGTAAGAGGGTCGCCAGCACCTATGCGTGTTTTGTAATAAACAGCTTGGCTAAAATAACCTATTCTGTCATTAAAAGGTGATGTATATGCCATTAATAATTTTCTCCTATGCTAGTAATACGCATTTCAGTCACCTTCTTTTACAAAAACACCATCAATCATTGTTCCTTTTCGGTCTTTAATATCATTCCAAGCGGTTTCTAAACACTCTCCAATACTAAGACCATTTCTTTCTGCAATGTTAATTAGTACAACCATCATGTCTCCAATATCATCCGAGACAGATTTACACTTACAAATACTATCAGACAGCTCTCCCGCTTCTTGAATCAGTTTAGCAAACTGGTCTTTGTCTGTGGACCCTTCGATTAGATTCCTGTCGTGATGCCACTTTGTAATCTTTTCAATCAGAGTTTTTGTCCCTGAATTTTTATTAATCGAATTATGACTCTTGTCAAGCATCCCCATTCTAACTACGTGATCCTGACACTCAGGAAGACCTTTACAACATCCCATAATTAATCCTTCTTAAATTTAAAGTGAATTTTGTCCAAGTGGATCGTTATAAATGTTTCTCCTCCTAACGATTGAGTTGTAACATTATCCGCCAGACTTGAAATTATTTCAGAAACCTTTTTTACCGTTTTTTCATCAATGCCATACTTTTCTAGTATATTATCAACAATACCATCCAAAATGCCACCATATTTTTCATTCTTACTCATAACAAATCTCCTAAATCCATATCGTCTAGGTCATTTTTACTAGCTCCAATTTTATAACTAGTTATTTCATGCTCTTGAGGAGCCACCTGAACGCTCTCGCTGCTCATCCAGTGACTAGTCCATCCAGCAATAGGGTTCTTTCCCACGTTTTCATAAGGTAGACCTATGGTTTTTCTTCTAGACATACATAACCAGTCGATGTACTGATGGAGAACTTGCTCATTGAGTCCTAAGATAGAACCATTTTGAAACAGATACGATGCCCATTCCTTTTCTTCTTTAGCTGCGTTCTCGAACATTTCAATAGCGGCATCCTGACACTGGCTAGCAGTATTCACAAAACCCTCTTCTTCCTCTTTATGTAGGATTTTTAGGATTGCCTGTGTATTAGCCAGATGTAAAGCTTCGTCACGTTTGATTAACTTAATAATGTCAGCATTGCCAACCATTTTCTTATTTTCAGCGAACGCAAAGCTACAAACAAAGCTTACATAAAACCTAATAGCTTCAAGAATATTAATGCTTACAACAGTCATGTATATTTGTTTCTTTAGGTCAGCAGTTTTATTTGATCCGCAAGCCATGCCCATAAGATTGTTATAATCTGAAATGGCAGCTTTTGCTCGCTTCATAATCTCCTTATCTTCATAAATTCCTTCAAATATTTCAGAACTATCGGCAAATACATTTTGAATAACATAGCTGTAGCTTTGTGAATGAATTTTCTCAAAGAACTGCCATGTCATCAGACAAGCTTCTAGCTCCGTATTGGTTACAAATTCTAACAGCGTGGGGACACCTCGACAAATAACGCTGTCTAACATCGTCTGATACTTTAAGTTTGAAGTAAAGATAAACTTTTCGTTATCAGACAGTTCTTTAAAGTCTGAGCGGTCTTTCTTTAGCTCAATTTCTTCTGGTCGCCAGAAATTCATCATCTGCTTACTATCCAGATCTTTAAATACCGGATACTTAATTTGGTCATACCGCTGAACCCCAAGATCTTTGCCAAGGAAAAGCGGTTGAGTCATAGGATCTACATTTTTCGTATTAAAGATAGTTTTCATTTCTGCTCTTTTGGTTTACTAAGTTTAATTCTACCTTCTGATGGTAGATATTTTCTTGCTTCCACTTCTGGATCGTCAACGGTATAGGAAGTCACGGTTCCGATGGCGATTATTTTTCTCATACATCTAGTCTTTTCGTCGTAAAATACTTGCTCCCACCTTCCTGTTCTCCAATTCTTTTTAGGCAAAGGAGCCTTGTCCAACATTCTCCAATCTATAATTTCAAAGGAATACCCATGACGTTTTTCATTTTCAGCTTCACTCCAGTACCATGTCTTTTTCCATTTCTTATAAAGATATTGACTTAGGGTTGGATTATTTGGATCTGCCCAGTTCTTATAAGTATGATTTATCTCAATAATATCTACATAATCAACCACATGGGTTTGCACAGGTGTAACACTAAGAACGATTGCGAACAGGACACTAATCATATCGCACAAGCACCTGATTCGCAACCCATATCTTTCTCAGTTTCACCATCTCCGTCAGGAGTATTGCAGTAATAGAAATTTTTTAATCCGTATTTATAACCGTAAATCTGATCCTTTATTAACACACTTAGTGGAATATTTCCGTCTTCGTAATGTGAATAATTATAATACAGGTTTGTACTCATGCTCATATCTACGAATTTTTGAATTACTGCCGCTACATCCATTAGGTCGCGATTGTGACGCATGTCCCAAGCCATAGTGTAGTGCTTCTTTCTCATGTGAAAGTTAGGGACAAGTTGTTTTAGAACACCGTTTTTAGCCTTTTTTGATATTAATAAGGATCGTACCGGCTCAATGCCGTTGGTGCTGTTTTGTATGACAGAACTAGACTCACAAGGCATAATAGCAGATAGAGTAGAATGCCGTAAACCATATTTTTTAATCTTATCGCGCAAACCCTCCCAGTCCATGTTGTAATTTGGCTTGATTAGTTCGTCAACTTCTTTCTTGTACCAATCAATAGGCAGTAGTCCTTTTGAATACTTAGTGTCGCCAAACTTGGAACAAGGGCCAAGCTCCTCTGCTAGCTCGCAACTAGCGTTAAGCAGGTTCCATTGGATTTGTTCCATAGTCTCATGCACTAGCTCAACAGATTCTCTTCCATACTTTAGCTTGTTCTTTGCTAGAAATCCCGCAAGATTCGTAATTCCAATTCCTAATGATCTACGGTTTTTAGTGAAGTTCTCACCAGCAGCGACAGGATAATCTTGATAGTCAATAACAGCCTCTAATGTTCTTACTGCCATTCGACACGCCTCTTCAATATCTTTCTCGCTAGAGAGTTCTAGAAGATTTAATGCCGACAAGATACAAATTCCAATCTCTCCCTCTTTGTCGTCAATAGATTTAATTGGAACAGTAGGATGTATAATTTCTTGACAAAGGTTTGACATGTGGCAAGGAATGTCCCATGATCCGTGTGCATTGGCTGAGTCAATATTCATACTGTAAATACGACCAGTCTCCAATCTCTCGCGAGCATAGATTTGTGCAAGTTGGCGTGCTGGAATCTTTCTCTTGAACTTTAAAGACCTTTTACCTTCGTACTTTAGATAAAGTTCTTCAAATTTTTCATTGTCACCAAACGCTTCGTACAAGCCCTTTGCTTCATGAGGACTAAATAATGTTATATCTTCGTTAGCAATTAGACGGTCATAGAACAGCTTGCAAAACTGAACGCTATAATCTAGCTTTCTAACTCTGTTATCGTCAGTTCCGGCGTTGTTCTTTAGCACAAGAATGTCCTCAATCTCGTAATGCCAAAAGGGAACATGAACCGTGGCAGATCCTCCACGTAGTCCGTTCTGGGACGTTGACTTAACAGCCGATTCAAAGTTCTTTAAATATGGAATCAATCCCGTGTGAATAACCTCACCGCCCCTGATAGGCGAATTGATCGGACGCATCCTGCCAATGTTGAGTCCGATACCTGCTCTTCTGGCTGTATACTTTCCCACAGCGTGTATACTAGAAAATATAGCATCCAAATTATCATCAACATCAACCAAAACACAAGAAGAAAACTGACGTATATTAGTGCGAACACCAGCCATAATCGGTGTAGGAAGATTGATTTTAAATGTCGAATAGCAATCATAAGCTCTTTTTACCTCTGTGACTGAATCAAATAAGCACATAGCAATGCACATGTAGGCAAATTGTGGAGTCTCATAGATCTGACCCGTGCTTCTGTTCTTGACTAAATATTTGTCAATCATTTGCTGCAAACCAGCATACGTAAAATTGTCATCTCGCGAGTGGTTAATGTATTTACCCAAACTGTCGATTTGTTCAGGTGTCCATTTTTTTTCCATTTCTGGATCATATACTGAACTATCTACATTCTTGCGAATATAATTAAGAAAGTCAGGTTCATCTTTAGATTGCCAAACTAGTTTCCTAAGTTGCATATTTAGCAATCTTGCCGCAACATACTGGTAGTTTGGGGTTTCCTTAGATATTAAGTCATTAGCAGATTTAATCAATACGTTGTGAATTTCTTCTGTTTCTATATTGTCATAAAGTGACAAATTTGCATTCATCTCAATATCAGAAAAGGATACTCCATTAATACCCTTTGTTGCCCACTCTACAACTTTGTGAATTTTTTCTACCGAAAAGTCTTCTAGTGTTTTATCTCTTTTAGTTACTTTCATATTTGTCCCTAGCGTTTCAATAATGTGCCTGCTTATCATTATACACTATTGAAGGGCAAAAGTCAAGCTCAAAAATGAGAAAAACTTTGTTTTTTTATAACCTATCAATTCTATCGAAAAGGTCTGAAAACTTATCGTTTACTTGTTGTCCTAAGTTTTTATTATCGTTTATTAGAATTTTTGTTTCATTGATATTTTTATTAACTTCATCAATTTTTTCTTCTAATGTTTCAACCTTGGATTCAACGCTACCAAGTCTGGTCATCATAGATTCATTAACTCTTTGTTCTAACACGATTAATTGCTTTCCCTGTTGAATAAGAGTGTAAATAACCCACGAAAAAACAGGAACCGCAAACATTCCAACCACTTCTGTTATATTGCGAATTAATTCCCAAGTCTCGTTCATTTTTCTACTCTTTGTCAACGATGACGTTATATTAAAAAGTAGAACTCGCCCACACCGAGCGAGTCCTACGCCTAATCAACCAACACGAATTACATACCAGTAATAGGTTTGTAATCGAAGAAGTCTCCACTAGTAGCGAAGTTAAGATTTACAAAGTCAACTTTCATAACAAGTTCACCCGGAACTGCTCTGGTCGGATTAGCAGCAGTGTCGCTGTTAGCCGAAGTCGCACCAGTTGTAGGATCAAGCATGTCACTGTTAGTCAAAGTGGCTGGAGCCTCTGGCTGAGTGCCAGCAGTGTTAAGCCAGTTCAAACGAGAAAGAATTTTTGCACCACTGTCCAAAACGCCCAACCAAGAGAACTCATTCGCTCTCCATTTAGTGAGCAGACGAACGCCGAAGTCGTGCTTAAATCTTGCGATAGTTGGGCGGTCTGGGTTGCCCGGAATAAGGACAGCATTGGTAGCAACACCAGAAAGGGTTGTACTAATCGTGCGGATAACGTACTTACCAGCTTCTTGATAAGCAAAAGTTCCACCCGAAAGACATTTCTGAGTACCATACATGCCAGAATTAGCAGGATAAACTCCGTTAGGATATGCGCGCTCTGGAACACCGTAGGGCTTTACAGTGTCGTCTACAGCGTCTTTAAGAAGAAACGCTTTTGTGATAACAGAACCAGTAGTTCCGTTTCCAAGCACAGTACCACCTTCTACTTGAGCCGAAAAAGCTCCGCCTGTGGTATTTTTTAAATAGTTTGCCGAAGCACCGGGAACAGCCATAATGATCTCCTAAGAGTAAAATTTATATTTTCCAAATTATCCAGAAATAGCTGTCCGATTCCTAATCTAGTATACACAATTTACATAGTTTCGCAAGCATTTTTACAAAGGTTTATTGCATTTTTTAACCGTCGCCTTGCAGTTTCTCTACTATAGCCGTTGATTTTGCCAATTTCTTTCATTGTTAAGTTTTGATAAAATCTCTGATTTAGAATTTGTCTAGTATCGTCTGGTAGCCCCGATACTATATCTGTATACTCCATAGAAACTACAGCTTTAAAATCTTCTTTTTCGATAGTGGAGCAGTTGTATTCTAATTTCTTTTTCTTGACCTTGTTTTTCAAGGCAAAAGAAAGCTGACTATACAGGAAAGATGTAAACTTAGATTTATCCTCGTCATGCTTCTCGATACACTTCCACAAAGTATTCATCTTAATAGATTCAATTTCGTCTACGTCAATATTTGCCCGGTATCTGTTTGCAACCTTATTCATAATATTAGAAACATTAGAATCGTTCCACTTAGATGCAAACTTCTCATTAATATCAATATTACCCATGTTTTCCTCTCAAAATTATGCCGCCATGCGACTGTTTTAGTTCTACGAGTTTATTCAGACGTGTAATATACACCTGATCTAGCTCATCCGATACAACGTAATCCACATTACCATTAGTTCTAACCAAAATTGACCAGTATTTTTCTTTCTCTAATTGTTTTTTTACTAAGTCAACGGTTATTTTTACATCATCAGTAAGCACCTCCTGTTCTGTGTAAACGCAAAGTTGGTTCTCTATATCTTGTCTAACCTCTTGAAAATCAAATTGTAAATCAGGAATACCAATGAAAAACGTATAACGATCCATAATCTTTAGACAGGCAACGCCATTTGTCAGCATTAGTTTTTCTTTTATCTCTGCTGTTATGTCAAAATTAGCAGTACCTATCCAACAATCCCATCTGTCGGAAGGTTTAAACATAGACTCTGTGCTAAAAACTCCAACAGGAGTTTGAATAGCTACGGTATGTCTGTATGTCAAAGGTGATATTTCTGCGTAACCCTCTTCCTCCATTGCTCCAACAATTTCTTCCATCATGTTGGAGTCTGCTGCTATCGACATTAGGAATTGATCGGACTGAGCGTTCCAGCTTTTCCAAACTATACTTTTAACCTTTGCCATAACTTCACCTCATATAGTGTAAGCAGATTTATCGGGAGATATAAACGGTTTATTTTTGAATTCATTTTCTTTTGAAACATCCTCTTCATCATTTTCGACATCGTGATAATGAATAAGTTTGACAAAGGAATCAAATTCAAGCTCCGTATTATTTAATACACATTGTTCCCTCATTTTTGACAAAATCATCTCCGCATATCCATTATGTACTAATTCGTAAAATATTTTCGACAAGGCGAATATCCCAGTTTCGCCGTCCTGCCAGTCCATATTGTACTTTACCTCTCCATAGCTGTCAACCCAGATTGTCAGATTTGATATGATGTCTTGGTCTTTTGAATTTTCATCATCCCCCTGTAAGTCTTGGGATTTGCCTGATGCAGTATCCATATTTATCCTCTAAAAAAATATTTTCTAATGGCTGTAATAAATAATCATTTCTACAAGATACAATGTCTTTTGGTATAGACCCGCAATAAATAGCTTCTACTATTGATGGCCCATCTTTTGTTAGTTCCATTAATTTAGGTGACACAAAATCTAAATGAACATTACATATCTCTGAGCAAAGCTTATCCAGACACATTTCTACACTACCAGCCGAAACAAAACCGCAAGGAAATTTATTAGATGAGTCAACAATAGTTTTGACAGTAGGTATAACACCGTGGAAGCTATCAGGTAGTTCAAGAATTATTAGCGTTATCTTGGTTTTCATTTACGGAAGTCTCCATTTGTTTTTTAAGACGCTTCGCGCTTTCTAACATGTCAGCATGATATGTATAGGTAGATAGATGGGAAACCATTAAATCTACAGCTCCGTCTTTAGTAGGATCTGCTAACACACTGTTAATATTAAACAAACTTTCTTCAGTTTTACATTTAAGTTTTGAAATTACTACGTCAACAATATTCATATTTTTCCTAATTAGCTAGTGAGTACGCTAGTGCAATAAAGTCATTTGAAAGACTTTGTTTTTGTTTTTCATCTACAGTAGAGTTTTTTGTTCCTAGTGAGTCTTTAAATAGCTCTGTAACCTCTTCTGCATACCCTTCATATTTTCCTTGCAGGCTAGATCCAAATTCTTTTTTGGCAGCTAGAACGTAAGTGTCGTTTAGTTGCTGTGAGTTGCATGTCCATTCCTTAACTCTCTCAGAAAACACCATATTAAATATTGCTAACCGCAACCTATCATCCTTATCGGTTACTAGGTCAGCAATACTTGAAACTCTTTCCAAAGTAATTGTATTTGGTTTAGGAATATCTAAGGTTGGACTACTAGGGATAGGTACAGGAATGTTTGGAACATTGTTTATTATCGAGTCCCAAAAAAAACCAACCAAAATTAAACAAATCCCAAGAATAGTTCTAATCTTATTCGTCATTAGTGGCCTCTTTTTCTCTTGCGGAAATTAGTAAAGGAAAAACCTCTTCCAGTCTTTTGCAAGCTTCGTCCAGTCCAACCTCTTCACAGCTTTCTGTGAGAGTCTGCCACTGTCTAACAATCTTTGTTAAATCTGTACCAGATCTAGGAGATGGTTTCGGCCTTTTGTCGTTCCAAGACTTAACAACGTCCCAGACAGAGGGAGCTATAAGCCCAGCACCAAGACCCAGAAAACACCACTGAACAACACTTACCTCGCTTAAAAATTCCATCCCAAATATCCTTTAATTACTTTGTTTCTCTTACGGTATCACCAATAACCCAAGCGACAACGATTGTCACGACTCCGAGTATTTGATCTTGGTTTAGCTCTATACCCAGAACATCAGCAGCAACAACACTTACCAAACCAACTGCACTAACCCAAAAACGTCTTGAGGCCAGCAATGACTTCCACTTACTCATAATAAAATCTCCTTTAACAATAAACTATTGTTAACAACCGGCAGTCGTTCATTTTGTTCCGAAAAGGCGACCGCCAAAAATTCCTCTTCGACTTTTAACATTGTTTTGTTTTTTGACAGGTTTAGGAGATACTGATTCAGGCTCTTGTCCGCTGTGGTATGGACAAGGAGAAATGTGACCATCTCCCTGTACAATTTTTCCAGTACCTTTACATATACATTTTTCTGCATCTGGATCTGGACCCACTGGAACATTTGGCTCAGGGGTTGGCAAAGGATCTACTCCTAATATTTCTTTTTCAGCTTCTGCAAAATTTTTGATTGTGCCATCTATTATAAGCTTTACTTCGTCATTTGTCAAGCTATAAGTTGAAAAATTATCGTAATTAGTAAATAAAACAAATCCCACTACAGCAATTACTCCGATGATTGCTCTTTTATGAATTTCCATTAGAATACTCCTTTTATAGTGTATTTTATGTCTTTTGATGGGAAACCGTCAAACTTACTAAAAACCCAAGCTCCGCCTCCGGCAAGCATACCACGGGCGTCTTTTTCCCGAATCCAAAAACTACCATCAGGTTGACCGTGAACCTTTGGGCCATTATTCCATTTGCCCCAGCTATTTTGTACTAGAAATAAAGTTTCTTTAAATATCTTATGAGTGTCATCACAGGCAATCCAAGCCATAGCATGATTCCAACCCTTAGATCGTTTAGCGATACCGTTACTATCCCTTCTAGAAGAAAAACCATACCCAGAACATACAGAAAGAGCATAACCATTAGCCAAAGCATCTCTAGCTTCCTCTACAGTTCTTACATTAGAAATTGTTTTTACTTGATGTTTCCTAGCTTCTATTTTGTAAACATTGTCAGGAATTTTGTGTTTAGCTCCGATACTTGAGTCATAAACGGAAAGATCTATTGCTCCATAATCTTTTCGTACCAGAACTCCACCAGCATTGTTAACATATCTTGCTGCACCTGAACAACTCATTCCCTGTCCCTTGTGTCCACGATACTGATATATACCCTCTGTTGCACCTCTAGCTATCCATTCTTCGGGTTCCTTATCCTGCATAATTTCAACAGCTCTAGTAATATCAATAGCGTTTCTGGTAGCGTGAGAAACACAATCTCCTGTTGTTTGACGTTCACTGGGTCCAAACCCTTCGTCAAACTCTTCTACGCATTTGAAAGGTAAACTAAGCTTACCTTTTCCCGATCCGTTTAGATCGTATGCGGCAGCGCCAAACAGAGGCATGGGAAGTTCTCCAAGTAGTCTCTTGGTATCTTCTTCGTCGCAGAAACCCCCAACAAAACCGCTTCGGTAATGGTTAAGAGTTGTTGTTGGGGTTAAAAATGCACTATCCATTTAATGTCTCCATTATTTTATTAGCTGTATTTTTCCATGAGAATTTTTTGGCCGTTTCTATGCCTGTAAGATTTAACTTGGGATCAGATTTATGAACATCTCTCATGTGTCCAATAAGCTGTTCCTTTTGCTTATTTCTCAGTGCTGCCCATTTACCAACCATACCATCGAAGAAAACGACATCATGTGCCATTTCTTTTTCGTTAATATCAATTAAAAAGCTATTATCTTTGTTGCAAAATTCTTGGTGTGCTGAATAATTGGTTGTTATTACATTCTTACCACAGGCAAGCATCTCCAATGCTTCTAGGTTCCAACCCTCTGCTCTAGCAGGGAACACTCCGCAATCCGTTCGGCTCATAATATTATACACATCTTGTTGGCTATGTTGTCTTGGTATTATCTTTATTTTACTTCCCAAGGGAGAATTTTTGTATAACGATCTCCACTTTTCGTTACTATCACCTATAAACGGATTATCGCACATCATCCACAATTCTACATTGTCATCTTCTTTAAATGCCCTATTAAAACATTCGATCAAAACATCGTGACCCTTACGCTTTTCCCATTTACCGCAGTTGAAGAAGATTGTTTTGTCGTCCTGTCTTACTGGTGCTGGCGGGAATAGTTCTGCGTCTACACCAAGAGGTACAACGTGAGTTTTTGGGGGAAGTTTAGGGCGACCATCTGCCTTGTAATATCCAAAATTACCACCAAGAATAACCTTTCTTGCCCACTCTGAACAAACCATTAATTCATCACAGGAATTTAGATTGTGCTTCTCCAAGTCGCTAAACGTATCCAATTCAAAGATCGGAAATCCAATAAATTTACCTGATCCTATGCGTTCTGCCATCTGGTTCTGATGCCAGATTTTAATACAGGGTGCGTTCGGGTTGTAGAATTTGGCTATAGATATACCCGATCTGATAGCGTTAGCATCTTCCTCATTGGTAACCTGCGGCTCACCAATCGGAAACAAGGAAACTTCTACCTGTTCCCGTAACGCTTTAAATATATTTAATCCAGCTACACCATAGCCAAGTTGATTGATCGGGGACATTAGGTTAATTTGCATTTTTGTTCTCCTTATACAACATTATAAATAGTATTCCACGCAAGGACACACGTTTATGTAATATTTCCTCTTGGTGCCATTCCATGAATTTTTTCTGTGTCGATCAATGCCTGTCTCCACATATCTACATATGGATACATACCATCTTTCCTTCCTGTTAAAAACCTTGTTTTCATACCCCAAGGTTTTGGCCTAATGTGACCAATTATAACATTTTTTGGCTTTCTAGGCCAAACAACGGTGTGCCATCCGTAGTTAACCCTTTCCCATTTTACTTGATTTTGATTTACAAAGCAGTTTAAAACCCCCTGATCTCCTAAGTTAGCCTGAATCAATGCAGGATTTCCAGACGCGAATTTACATAGATGTTGGTATCTTTTCTCTTCTGGCCTAATAACCATCATGCCTGATCTAAATCTGTGTATTTTTTTTCTGAAGGTTGTTGCAGCTAAAAAGTCTGGTTCATGTTTTGAATACAGAGAAAAAAGATTTGGACTGTAGGGGTAGGCGTCTGAGTCCATAAACAAAACATGTTCAAAATCAGTAAGGTTCCACAAATTCAATTTTGTAAAGGTTCTCGGCCAGCGTGACGCCGCATAAGAACTTCTTTTTTTCATCCTAATAGCTTTTACAATTCTTGTTTCGCAACCTATTTTTTTCAGGTAATCTATGCACTTTTGCGAATATGCGTTTCTCTCTATCATTACAACGTGCGGAATATTAGGACAGAATTTGTCTAATAGTTTCTTTTGTCCTACAGCACCTAGAAAAAATCCATGACCTCCTGATATTAAGGTTGCGACCGCTTCAATCATTGGATTGCTGTCCTTATTTTTACCCAGTTTGGATTTGTTATTGATCTACTTTCTATTTCTTTTCTTTTTGCTTTGTAGTGCTGAGGCCAAACGTAAAACTTTGAACTTGGTCTTCTTCGATGCCTAACTCTGTATTCTTTTTTTATATTTATAGACCTTGATTCCCAAGTTCCTAAAACTAAAAAATTAGAAACCATTATTTTCCAAAAATCATGCTTGTCCTTCTCTAGATTTTTAAAATCTAAAAAATACTTCTTAAATATATTAAGATAAGAACAGGCCCATAACTGTTCTATTGCTCTACAAGTCCATATGTTAGAAATAACCATATCACTAACTTCTTTTGACGCCCATTTTTTTATATCCTCTGTGTCTCCGCATTGAAATAAGTCCGACATATGAAATGGTAAACTGTATTCTCTTTTAGAAAATCTTATTTTTTTTCTAGTGGGTCTATCTCGCAAAAATTCTTTTCTAATATTACGAAAATCCGGCCATATGGTTCCAACACAGGGTACTATTAATCTCTTTCCATTACGGGCATAGGTTACATCATCCCGTTCATGTATCTCAAATAGATTCTTACCATGTCTAATGTCGGTTCGTGTTAGCAGAGCCTTTTTTCCAGTTATGGCTTTTGCTCCAGCCTCGGCTAAGGTCAACTGCCTAATTGTGTTTATGTGATTTGCCCCGCCCTTTTCGGGCCAGTTTTGCATTTCTTCGTCATCTATCCAACCAAAAACCTGACCGGTTGAACCGGGATCTTTGGACAAAACAAGAGTATCTATCATTTTTTTATCAAAGTCTAATATGTCATTATCCCAAGTGGAAACTATAATTTCTCCATCGTGCCACCTTCTGACAGTTTTTAGTACATCATTAAAGCCGTTTTTGTATCCAGAAATCTCGCTAGTCAACCCCCTGAAAACTACACTATTCATTAAGATTATTTCTTATACTTGTGGAACTTATTCCCTTAGTGTAGGGAATATAAATTAAAGTTATACCATTGGATTTTAACCACTCCTTGGAAAACATCATCTGTTTACAATAATCCTTATGTTTCCAATCGTCGCCAACAGCAATAATATCCGGTTTAACGCTAAGTATTGCAGGCTTGGAGTCAAAATCTCCAATGTTCTCTACTACATTATCAACATATCTACAGGACTTTAGCACACAGAGTCTGTTCTCGTAATCAATAAGAGGAGAAAATCCTTTGTATTCTTTAATAAAAGAGTCCCTGTTTAAAGACACAATAACCCTATCAGCCAGTTCACTACAGCGTTTTAAAAACTTTACGTGACCGGCATGAAAAAGATCAAATGTCCCACCTGTATACAAAATTTTCATTTTACCACTTTCTACAAGACCAATATCTAGCCTTCCATCTAGGTCCGGGGTTTGTGTCACACTTGTGGCGAGCGCGAAAACTTTTGCGTCTAGCGGGATTGTCTCTCTTTATCTCCATATTTGGATCACCAAAGTTTACTTTTACAACATTACCTTTATCATTCTTAACATAAACACTAAACTTTTTAGGACCATCGGGAGTTCTAAACGGTTTACCTAACTTTACTGTACGGCCTTTGTACTTAGCTGCTTTACCTTTGTAAACCAAAGGTTCTCCATCCTTCTTATAGTTGCCAATTCGGTCGTAAGTAAAGACTTCTCCCGTCTTAGTATTTTCATACCTGTAAGCGGAATATGTAACCATAGCTTTAGATTTTTTAGGATGACCCTTCGGCAAAAGGTCATTATCTTGTGTATAAGCCGAGTTTGATGGTTTCCCTGTCCTGAGCAGCGTAAGAAAGGCATTTACTCTAGCCATAGCCCATCCGTCCCTAGACATCTTGGGTGCATGACTTGACGAGTATGCTCCTGCACCGCGACGATACACAGCTTTAAGCATACCAAGCGTTGCTTTCGATCCTTTGTTTTTGGCGTTATGTTCGGCCACTTTGTTGGATAACTTTGCGGTAGTCTCTTTGCTGAAAGTAATTTTTCCGCTTGGATTTTTAGCACTGTCCGGTTTGTTCTTTTTAGAGCCTTTCTTTTGATCCTTCTTGGGAGCAGGAGTTCTTCGTGGGTCATCTTTTCCGGGTTTGTCTGCAACTGCGTATTCTGCGTACCCCATATGTTCTTCGTTTTGGGCGCGTTTTAGCTGCTCTTGGGTTGGTCTACCTTCTTTCTCAGTTTTTGCTGGCTTGTAGTTTTTCCCTTCTCTTTCTTTTTTTCTGCGGATATTTTCCCAAAGTCCGGGTCTTGCTACGGCAATATCCCAATCCCCTTCTGTCTCACCGGCCACAGCTTCGTACTCTTCTTCTGTTGGTATATAGAAATTTTCTTCTGTAACTTCTTCTGTCCAACCAAAAGTTTCCTTGTAGTAAGAATCGTCCATGTTTGATAATATGTAATCAGACCTGTCTGCCATTATTTTCTCCAGAAATTGTAGTTGTAGTTGATGTTCGGTTGAGGACCATAATAATTAAAAGTTTTTACCTGCGGTATATGATAAAACTGTGCATTAATTCCAATGGTTACTGTTCTCCTATATGGATCAACATACGCTCTATTTATATTTAAAGTCGTGCCTTGCGGCAACCATATGATGTGAGGTTGGTAACCAATAACTCTTTGCTGTCCCCAAGGCCACTGAGCATAAACTTTATCGTCTGTTATGCAGAAACAAAACGCTGCGACAAGTCCTGCGATTAAGTTTTTCATGATATATCCTTTAAAATATTTTTAGAGTCTTCTTTTACGATACTGTGAGGTCTGCCATCCGTAGCGGTGTATCGGGTTGGTTTCATCATATCCAGATGGTCGTAAATAGTCCAAGCCAAGTCCTCTGGTCCACATCTGCCTTGGTCAAAATCGTCTGCATTGGGAGTAGACGCCCCAATCGTGCGCCCCATTTCGTAACTCCCACAACTAATCATAAGTGGTGCGAGTTTGCCAAAATGATCTCTACCTTGGTTTGCATTTACCTTTGGTGTACGCCCAAATTCGGAGGTTACAACAAGCATAACCCTTTCATACATACCTCTAGCCTCTAATGTGTCCATAACTTTAGCGAGGTAGTTGTCTAGTTCTACCTGCTTTGTGGCTAGAGATTGTCCTATATTAGTGTGCATGTCCCAGCCGCCGTAGCTGAGAGATACAAATTTAGAACCAGCTTCTAGTAATCTGATTGCAGTAAGGGCATCCTGCCCCAAAGTAGCATCCTTGAACTTATCATAATCTTTATCGTTTTCAAAACGAAAAGCCTTAGAACCGTTACCGAGAATAATATCTACAGACTGGTTACGAAGATCGCTCCAATCTTTTGCCATTTGTTGTTCTTTTGCTAGAAAATTGCTATCAATAACATTTAGAGCATGTAATCTTCTTTTAAAATCATCACTCTTGCCAAGTAGCTGCAAATCTTTACGACCCTCTCTGGTCGCGTCAAAGCCTGTATATTTTCCGCCTAGCCAAGCAGCTCCATTGTGTTCGTACTGCCCTAGTTTGACATAGGTAGGTAGACCATCATCTGTATTTACACCATGATGCCTGCTCATCATACTGCCGTAACTAGGCCACTTTGAGCTAGTTCCAGCTCCAAAATTAGCCTCCCCGGTAACAACCCAGTGTACGGCAGATGCATGATTCTGGTCACGATGACCAAACGCTCTAGGAATTGCGATTTTATTTGTACGTTTGGATAGTTCTGTAAACAATCCGCCTAACTCTACGCCTGCCACGTTTGTTTTAGTAGCCCCGGTTACAGATCTCCTGTCAGCAGGAGCAAATGGTATAGGATTAAAAGTCTCAATATGACTAGCGCCACCCCCAAGAAAAAGGAATAATACTGCTGTATCGTCCTTCTTCTTATCGTCTGCGTAAGTCGCTGTGATATTGCCGCAAGCAAATGTAGTTGCTCCTAGTTTGATAAAATCTCGTCTTTTCATCTTTGTTTCCAGCCCTTAAATCATAATTACTAATCGGTTATGTAAATCAACGATTCAATAAACATTGTTCTACACGTTTCTCCATTTTTTTTCTATCCAAGTGGCGGCAGAATAGTATTCGGGAAACATTTTGAAACCTATGTCTTCCCAGAGCTTGTCCATAAGTACCTTAGACGCTGCACCATCGGAAGGGTAATGCACACCTTGTAGAACTCGCGCAAAAGCAACAGTATTTGCCACTTTTTCTACACCATCTTTTAATTCTGGATAAACAAGTGATACAACTTTAGCGGCTGAGTAGCCATACGATGCGTGTCCAGATGGGTATGCTGGAGTATCATGGGTTTTGGTTGTCATCACATTGATGTCACTTCTAAGCTGATAAGGTCTGGGTCGATTAAACTTTCTTTTTAAGTTTAAAACAACTTTCCAAACTATGTCCCAAGTCTTTTCAGTCATCTTTTCTAACTTTTTGCGATCACTATATGGAGCGTGCAGAGCAAGAAATTCATCGAATATTGACCAAGTTTTGGTATCTACCTGTTTAACAAGTTCCACCATGTTTTTTTCATCTCGCTGCATAGCGGCTTTAAAAACATAATCAAGCTCATCCTGAGTCTGCTGTGAGCTGTTGGATAACGGTGCAAGTATAATATTTTCCCAGTCCAAAGTTACATATTCATGTATTTTTTTTGGACTTTTCTGTTTTTCGTAAACGATATTGTCGAGAGGGTGTCTTAATTTTACCATTTTAACCTACTTATTAAACGTAAATATGCTACATTATATACGCAATTTACATAGAGTTAAGACAGTCCTTGAGAAGACTTTCAGAATCCAAATACTTTTTACCCGATTGAACAAGTTTGTTAATCAACCTTTTTCCGTTAATCTTTGATACACCAAGCGAACAAAGCGAGATTAAAACCTCTTCCTTTATTTGGCTGTTTACATCCTGAGCTGTAACAGTAGGCATTTTTTTGCTTTTAGTCTTGTACTTAGGTTTAGCTTTGTAGACAACACGATCTTTATATACAACCTTTTCTTTTACACGATCTTTATATACAACCTTTTCCTTGTATCTAGTCGGTCCCTGTATAACAACTACTGGTTTAGTGGAAAATATTTCCAAAATACCATCCAAAACACGAACGCCCATAGTTAGGCAAAACGGCAGAAATAGAAGTAGAACCATCCAGCTAATGTCAGTCATGTTATCCTCAAATGCGTTACACGTTATTTTATACTATTTATTACGAATTGTCAACCCTTGGTTCTGTATTCTTCTGACTGAATCTTTCATCTTAAAGGTTTCCTTTTCGGCCTGTCTGTCTTTAATTTTATCAGCGAGTGAAAGTTTTGTTTTTAATTTATTCTTAATATTCTTCTTTAGTTGCGCCTTTGCTTTTTTCTTCCCTCTTGCTAAACTTTTTTGTTGCTTTTGTTTGTCGGGACGTTTCATCTTACTCTCACTGGTATAGGTAGGACACTGTTTTGTTAAATAAAATAAGAGGTTGACTTATTGGGTAATAAGGAAAGTCAACCAAAAACCCCAGACAACATTACGCTGCCAATGCGAGACTTTCATCTGCAATTAAAATTTAGTCAGCTTTTAACGAGGCCCACTGACCAACCTCGGATTGCAATTACTACATCATATTGTGGATCGAATCTAATTTTGGCCCGTAAGTGGACCAAATCGGAATTGCACCGATGTCTCCAACAACATCAATAATAACGTCTACAATCATATCTCCGAAGAGAAAGTGGCTGACGGGACTCGAACCCGCATATTCCGACCTGTAGCTGGGATTTTAGCCATAGCACCCACAGGGTTCGCATCCTTTGCTCATTACGGTCACAGCCACAATGGTATAATCAAAATCATACCCTTAATCAAACTTGACCTGCTCAAGTTTCTTCAACAACTTCTCTTTAGTTTTAATCAACTTCTTTTTTCTTTTGTCAATTTCTTTTGATTCAGAAATACTTATATCTGGACGATACGATCTTTCCTGCAAAACCTGTATGCGGTCATCAACATTGACAATCTTTGACTTTATGCTAAAGTAGTTATTCATCTTTTCACTAAAAGGTTACTTGTTCTTCGGGTCGTTCTTCGGTCATAGTAGACGATGGAACACTTGTTGATTTTTGTGCAGGCTTGTAAACCTTAGAAAAGGTCTGAGCAGCAACGGAGAGTTTCTCTCTATTTGCTCCAGTTTCTTTATCTGTCCAGTTATTTGGCTTAATTCTGCCAGTTACGTGAACACGATCACCTTTTTTAAGACTAACTGATTGAGCATAATCAGAATGATTACGCCAAGCCTCTACGTCAATGTAAGTAGTTTCTTCCTTGTCCTTGCCGACTGACTCGTTCACAGCAATTCTAAATGTCAGGAGCTTTGTACCCTTGATGTCCTTGTATTCAGGTTCGCGGGTAAGGTTTCCTTTGAGATCAATACGATTGTTATACATAAAACACTTCCTAAAGTTAATAAACGACAATTCTAAACAAGCTGTCTACGTGACAAAGCTTTTGATGCAAGATTTCTAGCATGTTCCACGCCATAGCCTCTGAGCAGGTTTCTAACAATACCTGCTTGTGGATTTTTGCCCGTAAAGTAAAGGGTAAGCTGCCTGCCTGAACACATGCCTTCGGCAAAAGCCATTACTACATTTCTATCATTCCTAGTTTTTAAAACTGATTCCCAGTCTGTCATAACACTTCCTCTTGCTTGAGTTAAATAGTAATCGGGTTAAACCCGCCAAATTTGATACACTGTATTATAGCATACAGTTGCTTGTTTGTCAACAGTTTTCCTGAATTAAATCAAAAAAGTTTCCATACTTACTCTAGTCTCGGTAAACATATCGTGAGCTAATTGAAAGTTCTCGCACCATTTCTGATCTTTATTCTCGACGCTCACAACGCGCCGTATTCCCGATTGAATAATAAGTGACGCACATCTACTACAAGGCTGAAACGGCCAAGTGTAGATCGTGCAACCTTTTACGGAAGTGTTTGCAAACAGCAAAGCATTCGCTTCCGCATGTATCACCATATCATACTTTAACTCTCTATTATCTAATCGGTTATCATCTTTGATACCTTTAGGAAAACCGTTATACCCAATGGAAACAACTCTGTTGTCGCCATCAACAATCACCGCGCCTACTTTTGTAGATGGATCTTTTGAAAATACAGAAACCATTTTTGCTAACTGTAGAAAGTTTTTATCCCATTTATTCATTTAACACTCCATATCATCTTCGTCCCAAGTGTAATACCTACCCCAACCAATTAGTTCTAAAGTTTTCTAGAACGTCATTATAATGTATGTCTAAATTATTAAATATATCATTTCTAGCAAATATCATATTGCCAGTATGGAGAACGAATGTGTACCCCTTTTCAATTCCTAAATTTAACATAGGTCTAAAAGCGGTTGTACTAAACTGATTATGGTTAGGAGTATAGATCCAGTTTTCATTATTAGGATTTACTGAAGAGTTAATTTCAATAATTACAATTTTTGGTTGATATAGTTGCAGGCTCTTCCATATATAGTAGTCACAAGAGTCTACATCAATAGATAGAACATCGAAGTCTTTAGGAATATCGGTAGTTTCTAAAATATTATCTAGTAAGACGCTACCTTCTTGGTAACCTATGGTTGATTGGATTGGAATAATTTTTTCGTATTTACTTGCTGTTTTCAGTAGTTCTTGATACTTGTTTTCATCGCCCTCTATCAATACACCTCTAAATCCTTGCTGTATAAGATTAAAAGTATTTGACAAATGAACACCGTCCCAAGCACCAAACTCGCAAACCCATCCATTATTGATGCCCAGCCTTTTTAAAAGTTCAGCTAAAACTCCATCTTCTCCATTCTGAGAATGGACATTATTACTATATTTTTTGTAAAATCTATTTTCATACATGCTCTAACAGTCCTCGTCATCTTCGTCCCAAGTAAAGTACCTATCTAAGAATCTATCATAAGTATTAGCCGCTGTCAAGTCTTTACAAATTAATTTATATAATTCTTTAGGGAACATCATCATTCCCCTGTCCTTAAATAATTTTGTTTTTACAGACTTAATCTCTTTATCGTCTTTATAAATGTATATTCTACACTCCCGCTGCTTTAGTTTTACAACCCAGTCCTGAATTTTACACTGTACTAACATTCCTTCTCCTTATAAATATGACCCTACGGGAACTCGAATCCCGATTGCCGCCGTGAAAGGGCGGTGTCCTAACCGATTAGACGATAGGGCCGCAAGCTGTATCGGCTGGACTCGAACCAGCAACCCTGTGATTAACAGTCACATGCTCTACCATTGAGCTACGATACAGTAAGCGGTCACATGCATAAATATAAATTTATGATCGTGGTTTACGAGGACGGGCATGGGAACCACCGTTTTCCAAATAGCGTTTCATATAGTTTCAAGTCTGGCTCAAGTAACTCAGTGACCAAGTCTATAGTTTCTTTAGTGATGTAGTGATCTGTTTTATTTTTGCTTACATTTAATTTTCTAAGGGGACGCTTCAGATCAAAATGCTTGTGCATTTGTTTTTGCAAATCGTTAAAATCTAAGACTAGATTAACGTCAACCTTTCCGTCAACAGTAAACCATTGTGATTGTAAAATCTCGTTTACATTGTAAAACTCTTTTATGAAAAGACTAAAGTCAGAATACGGTGTTGGAATAGCATCGCTTAAAACATCTCTATGAAATCTGTATCGAAACAATGACATCAACCAAGAGAACGGCTCTCTCATTACAGCAAAACTGAAATAACTGTCATAGTCTGGACACTTATTTCTAAGCTCAGTAGTTGTGGCATGGCCTCCCTCAATGTATTCCACATTAGCAATATTCGCACCAAAGATTTGAGCGGCTTTCTGAGACTGGTCTAATCCAACCATACAATCAGTCACAGAAGTGCCACCGGTTTTTGGGGTATGCACGAAAATGATTTTATTGTCATGATTAATAAACGCTGTCATATCATTATTATACACTAATTTTTAACAAATGTCAACCCTGTTTTATTTATTTTATCAAGTTTTTGTAATCAATTAACTTTTCTGGCTCTATTCCACCCAGATTAAAAGGAACCTGCTCCTCAAGTGGTACAGAGTATTTTGCGCATCTTCCGCAATTTCTTCTTCCTTTGTTTCCGCCGTGACCCATTGCTGAATGTTCCGCAATATGTTGCACAGGAGAGGGGTCCATAAACCACATACTCTTACCCATACTGTTCATCATCTTACCTATAGCCGTATCGCTATTTGCTATTAGGTGAGGATTTTCAGTCCTTTCCTGTTTCTTTTTTTCCCAAGCTGATTTTGTTTTAAGGTTTGCACCCCTCCAATTTTCTACAAACGAACTATCCATCATTTCTTCTAAAACGCTTCTAGGAAAAATTAAAGCGCAAGCTCCCCATAGAGATTTAGTAACAATTCTATTTAAGCCAAGCGGTCGAGGGGGCTTACTTTTTAAATGCCCTCTAATACTGTAATGCTTTGGTGTATAAAGAGACACGAACCCAGCATCTTCTCTAGGCCAAAGAAACTTTTCTACAAAACTCTTGCTGTCTGGGTGAAAAAGAGAATCATCCTGCACTGTCATAATGTTTTCAGCAGTAGTATTTTCTAATGCCCATTTGCAACTATCGACCCAGTTCCACCACACACCTTTCTTTTTATTATTAAGAATTAAGTTATCCCTGTATTCTTCATTTAGGTATGAATATTCCCCCGGTTCCGCGAACACCTTAGCGTTCCATCCTGCTATCATTAACGAATCAAGACAAACAGAAAGAGTGGGATCTATTCTCGGAGCAGTTGTCACAACCACTGCCCAGTTATCTAGCCTTTCTTTTTCTTTTGCCCTGTTAATAGCCACGGTTAATAGGTTGTTGGCAACCTTTCTTGTTGCTTTTTCTGGAACCCAGCTAAATATTGCACGCTTTTTAGATTCTGAGACTAATTTGTCTACTATTTGCTCCCTGTTTTGTTCACATTTGTCTGGACCCCATACGTTCATTTTTTTAGCCCAATCTCTACAACTACATGTCTTACTTTCTATAAATTTAGGAATCATTTTATGAAGCTCAGAACCCGCACCTTCTCCGATTCTTTCTTCTACTGATAAAATAAGTCGTTTTTTATTAACCTCTGCTGCCTTACGAGTGGCTATTCTTATTCCTTCATTACCTAGCTTTTTAGGCTCTTTTGAATCTAAGCATATGGAACAGTAATACGGAGTTGTTTCAACCGACCAACCTTGAGCATTAGAAGCTAATTCACAATATTTTTTTTCTTTATTTTTACCAATTTGCACCAAGTTTTCACAATTTATTTCACACCACTTGGCGGACGGATTTCCTAATATTCTTTTTTCTTGTTTCATATTTAATAATCCTAAAAATCAGGGACAGGGCGTAAGGCCAGAAGCCGTTGGAATCCAACATACTGTAAAAAAGATTTGCCCCGAAGACACTCCACCGGGACATGATACGCCATCCTCCAGACATTCACATGGCTCACATGGCTCTTCTTCTCCACCACATCCTACAGGATATGGGGTTGGTGGAAACTTTGTACTACAATCACCGTTGTTAAGAAAACCAGTTCCGAATGGTGTACATTCATATTCACAACTTCCCGCATTATCCCCTTCGCAGCAGTTGCTTGTGGCAGGAATAGAACTTGGTGTAACATCACTACTAGCTATGCCTGAACTCGAAATCACGTCAGAAGATGAACCAATAGAACTAGATACAGAAACAGAAACGCTGCTAGACGATCCTGTGGACACACTGGAACTACTAACACTACTACTGCTACTAATAGAGCTGGAGATGGAGCTGGAGCTTGAGCTGGAGCTTGAGCTGGAACTGCTAGAGCTACTGGAACTGCTAGAACTACTGGAACTACTGGAACTGCTAGAGCTGCTAGAGCTACTGGAACTACTAGAGCTGCTGGAGCTGCTGCTACTAGAGATGCTAGAACTGCTAGAACTGCTAGAACTACTAGAACTACTAGAAATATCATCTTCGCAACAATTACAAGGTCTTCCCATTTTCTTCTCTTATTTCCTTTTCAACGTCAATCATAACAAGCATTATTATGCAGATATATTGATTTAATTCGTCGGGTCTTAGTTCGTGACCCAAATCAGCAATTTTGTTTCTGTAGTCTTTTCTTTGGGCTATATCCAGCTTTGTAATATCAGAGAAAAAATGCCAATCGTTTGTCTCAGCCTTAATAGATTCATATATTATTGCGTAAAAGTTACAATAAACTCTGGCAATTTCTTCTGGCGTGAGAGGCCAATCAAAAATTGAAGTTATTTTTCTAATCGCTAACTTTTCTGTTTCTTTTTGTTTTTCCATGATATTGAGCTGTTAAAGTTATAAATCTCCATAATATTATACGCAATTATCTTTCATAGGGCCACGTTTCTTTAAGTATATCGGTAACTCCGGGAATGTCAACCAGCCATCTTCCATATTTTCCTGTTTTTGTTGTTCTTATTTTTACCCAGTGTTCTGGTTGTCCTATGGACTCATTACGAATATCAGCAACAGAACTCAAAAGTCTAGCGCATGTCTCTGTTGCTTTCTTCCAATCTTCATGTCCTCGTTCTGGCGTATCAACACCAATCAATCTAGTTCTAATCTTTATATTGATATTAAATCCAAGATCAACAATAAAATCTACAGTGTCACCATCAACAACACGATCTACTTTAGCGTTATATTCATACATTAATCTATATTCCTTATAATATTATTATCAAGTTCAGGCATAATTCTGACATTAGGCGTATCCATAAATGAATAAAATGAATACACCAGCATACAAAATGCTATCGTAGCGAGAAGTGACGCGCCAATCATTTTCATACCCTCAATATCTAAACTAAGTTTTAGTTTTATTTTCTTAGTTGTTTTTTTATATTTAAACTTTGCTGGCAACTTTTTAGGTGGAGGTTTGCTTCGTCGAAACATATCCTCTAAACCCTTTTCTGCCGCCCTTTGGGTTTGAGATTTAACCCTTGGGTCAGTTTTCATTTAACGGCAACCAAGGACCGAAGTTTCGTTTCAATGTTTCAATTCTATCCTCTGCGTCTGCCAGTTTAGATAGAGCTTCGTTTAGATTGTTATGAAGATCGCCAGTGCTGTGATCTCCAATTCCCGCTGGGTGATTAAACATAATCTCCAAACTGGTGACTGCCTCTGCCCTGTCTGATGCCGCTTTTAGCATCAAGGAATTTACTGCTTCTGCTTTAAAACTCATATCAATTCTCCCTTGTTAATTTAAATGCTTCAAGCGTAAACTTGAACGGGTTTCCTTCTATATTCTCAACCAACTCTAACATTTTAGCAGCAATCTCGCGAATTTCAACCTGTGCATGTTCAGAATTACGAAGTTTCTGGAAATTAGCAAAGGACCGCATGTTAAAAGTAATGTCTGCCTGAATCTG
>JAAHTH010000137.1_pt1 | contig 59528 bp, 67 predicted proteins | sample 6116091 | NCBI WGS metagenome assembly JAAHTH01 (sample SAMN13939990, study PRJNA603662) | sponge metagenome | isolation source: marine sponge | host: Mycale hentscheli | place: New Zealand | collected 2006 | reverse complement strand
CTCCAAAGAAACTATGAAAAAAATGCTAAAAATGATCTTAGAAGTTATGGTCAACTTAATTTTTCAAATGCATTTCAAACAAAAAATACTCCTATAAAACAAGAACAAGATAATATAAGAAATCATCCTAATCAAAATGCTTTTTATATGTTAGGAGAAGGAAATAATTTAAGAGATGTAGATCCTAGAGACTTTGATATAAGTAAAGGACAAATAGTTGGAAGTATAATGACTGAAGATGGTATGTTCTGGGAATACAAAGTACCTACAAGTAGTGATAAAAAGACTGTTACAGGTACTGATAAAACAGTAAGTGATCAAGTTACGACTGAAACTTCTTCAGCAGGAAGAACTAATTATCAAAGGATTTATGTAAAACCTAATGACCAAGCTACCGCACAAAAAAAGGTTGCTAATGTTCTAGGAGGTACTCTTACTAGTCCTATGAGTCCTAATTATGGTGCTTTCTTAGAATATACTTCAGGGCCTGCTCAAAATTTAGCAGTTAAATTTAATCAAAGTATAAGTGATTTAAATACTGATGAACAAAAACCAATTACAATTGATTTAAAGAAAGAAAAAATATATATTCCTTCTAATCTATCTACTGGAGAGCCTATAGATTTGATAAAAATAAGTAGAAAACAAGAAAATTTTATAATATCATTTATAAAAGACAATAAACCAGTAGAAGAAGTTATAGATTTTAATACTGATAAATTAAAAGAAATTTTAGTTAAAAGTACTGATATGAATAGCTTTATAATTAAAGGAGGGGATCCTGATATCTTTGCACAGGAGCAAGACGCTCTAATAAGCGGAAAAAGAAAACTTAAAAAAAAATAATTAATTAGTTAAAATGAAAAAAACTAATAATCAAGACCTTAAAAACACAATAAGTCCTATAACAGGACTTCCTAATAAACCTCCTGTAAATTTTATAACAAGTTTAAAAGAAGATTATAACCCTTTTATATCAAGTCCAGGAGTATATGATTTTGATCCTTCTAAATATACTTCTCCAATTAACATAGATGAAAATATAGAAGGAGGAAGTAACTACTTTAAGACTTTAGTATCTCCTGAAGAATTAGTAATGTCTAATATTTCACAGGTAGACAAATTATTTGATAATAGATACCAACAAGCAGTCTTTGATAGGCAAATGCAGTTACATGATGAACAGGGTATATCTGCGATTGCTACAAAAGCTCTAACAAATTTTGGGGGTAAGACTATAGGAAATATTTTAGGAGGAGTGTTAGGAACTGTATATGGGGCAGGTAAAGCTCTTTTTACTTGGGATAAAGCAAATTTTTACAAAGATAATGAGATTTTTGATGCGTTAGATGTATGGTCTGGCTTTATAGATGATAATACTGTTATATATGGAGAACCAGGATACCATGAAAGAGGATTTTTTGATAAAATAGCCACAGACCCTGCTAAATTATTTTTACAAGAAGGTGCTGATGCGGCTGCTTTTGTTGCTGGAGCAGTTTTAACAGAAGTAGTTACCGCAGGATTAGGTAGTACTGCAGTAGCAGGACAAATTGCAGCTAAAGCAGGTCAGGCAGCAAGATGGACAGGTAAAGTAACAGGATTAAATTCTGGAGTAGCTAAAGGAGTTAGATTTGCTAAAGGGTTAGATTTATCTGCAAATGCAGCTAGAGTGTCTCAGAACATCTCTAAAGTACCTAGAGCTAAAAAATATGTAGATAATCTAAAAGCTTTAGGAGGAACTACTAGAGCTTTAGCTATGGGTGCTGGGTATGAATCTTCTTTAGAAGCAAGAGAAAACTATGAACAAGTATTACATAGATTAGTAGATGAATATAAAGAAGTAAATAATGGTAAAGAGCCTGATGAAGCAGCTATGGCTGATTTTCATGAAGCGGCTAGATCTTCTTCTTTATGGACATTTGCAGGTAATATGGCAGTAGTAGGTACTTCTAATTTATTACAGTTTCCTAAGATATTCTGGAAAGGTTATAAAGGACAAAGTAAGTTACTCAAAACTATGAGAGATACTGCTGACCCTACTAGAAAACTAAGGAAAAAAATATTAAATAAAGACGGTGTTTTAGTTACTAAAGCATCTCAGATGGGCAGAGGTAAAAGAATAGCTGCTTATGGTTATCATGGGTTAAAAAATCCTATTAGAGAAGGGTTTGAAGAACTTTCTCAAGGATATATTAATCATGCGACTGCTGAATATTATTCTAGAAAATATTCTTCTGAGGATACTAAAGAAGCTCTTAGTGTTTTAGATAGTATGAAAGTCGGTTTATCTAAACTATTTGGGGGAAGTGATTTAAGTAGTCCTGAATGGGGTAATGCTTTTGGTATGGGATTTTTAATGGGTCTTGTAGGTTTACCAGGGATGAAAATGAAATCTGATGGTAAAGTAGGTTTTGGTGCAGGTGCTATAGGAGGTTCTATTGATGCTATAGGACAATATAGAGCTAAGAATAAAGCTTTAGAGGAAAAAGTTACTGAGATTAATGATATGGGTGGTTTAGCTCCTAATTTAAGAGCTATGTTTGAAAACTATGTCAATAATAATTCTATTCAAAAAGAAATAGATGAAGAAATTGAAAATGGTAATATTTTTAGAGTAAAAAACTTAGAGCATGACCAGTTTTTCTCTTACATAAGAGCAAGACAAAAATTAGGTATAGCAGAAGGTATTTTAAAAGATTTAGAGAATCTAGATGAAAATGTAAGTGTAGAAGAGTTTAATAAAGATTTTTATATAGAAGAAGTGGCTTCTTTTACAGAAGAAGGAAAAGCAGTAGCTATTGCTAAAGCTAAAGAATATGTACAAAAGGTAATAGATAACTCTACTCTTGTAGACGAAGCTTTAGATAGAGCTAATATACAAAATCCTAATGAAGAAATGGTAGATGAATTAGTTCACGCTGCCAGTGTTTTAGACAATGTAGATAAAAGAGAGTCTGAATTAGGTGCGAGAGTTGCAGAAATTAGTAATTCTAATATTAATGCTGAGTCTTTAAGGAAACTAAGTGAAAAAAGGCAGAGAGAAGAAAGTAAGTTATATCCAGTTCCTATAAGAAGAAAGAAAACCAAAGAAAGTCTTAAAAAACTTGAAGAGCTTATTAGAATAAAACAAGACAAAGGACTTACTAAAAATCAACAAAACGAATTTAATAAACTTAAAGATAATCTAAGACTGACTGAATTTGATATTAATTCTCTTATAGAAGTAGGAGATAAAATTGATTATACTAAACTTAGACAAATTGTTGGTGAGCAAGAGTTGGAAATTACAGCATCTGAAAAAGGAGTAGGCGTAGAGTTAAAGACTGACCAAGAAGCTTTTAATGCTGAGGTAGAAGCACAAATGAAGAATTGGGAAGAAACAGACCCTACTGGCTATACAAAACATAAAAAGGAAGTTAGAGAAAGTTTAGAAGATATACTTAAATTAAAAGAAAGAAGAGAGCAATTTATAGGATATTATAATTTTTTATTTACTGAAAAAGGAATAGAAACTTTTAATAAATTACAGACAGAAGCTATAATTAAGTTTAAAATAGATTTAGCAAATCAACAAGCAGAAGAAGCTGCTAATGCGGAGACTAAAACACAAAAACAAAAAGCCGCATCTGCTGCAGGTAAAGTTTCTCCCGAAGCACAAGCAGAAATAGAGAAAAAAGAAAAAGAAAAAAGAGATTTAAAATCTATAAATGCAGGTAAAATAGATGTAGACGATCATGCGGCTTTAGGTGCTAATTTAAAAGCAAGGTACACACAAAATCCAGAGCTTTACCAGCAAGAGGTTTTAGAAGATTTACAAGAACTTTTAGATGAAACAGATGGAGTTGATTTTCAATTTCCTGCAATAGGTTCTTTGCAGTTATTACAACAACAAATAGAAAAAGAAGTAGGGGACACAACACTTGAGTTTGAAATTATAAAAAACTTTTATTCAAATATAAATGACACTATAGATAACTATAATAATTCTACTTTTGAGGATGAGGAAGAAGATAGTTTTACTGATAATGAAGATGATAATGATGATGGAAGTTTTGACACAAATTTAAATTCTCCTGATTTTATACAGTCTAGAGAGTATGAACTTGAAAAAAAGACAGTTACTATACCTGGTATAGGAGACATATCTTATTACATACTTAAAAAAGATAAAGATGGAGTTCCTATAAAAGCAGGAAATTATGCAAAAATGACTCAGGATGATTTTGATTATACAAATTCTCCTGATAATTTAAAAAGTGGGGAAGAAGTAATTGCGTTTGTAGATCCTAATGATTCTCATTTTAAGAATACTTTAAAAATAAAAATAAAACAAGGAGATAAAACTGTTGGATTACTACCTACAGGTACTATTTCTAATGAGATGGATGCTTTAAGGACTCTTATTGAAGATGAGTATGAAAAATCTACAGATAAAGCTAATTTTGAATACAGTAATGAGCTTTTTATAGGATTTAAAGGTGCGGGACAACTTAATTTTTCTTCTGCTTCTAATACTCCTTTTGATAAATTAGAAGACCCTAGTAAAATAGATAAAAAACATTTAGTACTCAATGAGCACGGTGAGCCTTTATTAGGGTATGGTAAAGGATATACAGGGACTACAAAAGTTCAATTAGTAGTTCCTGGTTCTGATGTTAAAATTCCGAATTTTACAAATATAAAACCAGGCGCTATTTATATGTTTGTAAACGCAGCAAATGGAGCAATAAAACCTGTTAGACTTAAACCTAGAAGATTAACACAATGGCCTAAAGGTATATCTCAAGAGGACATAAATGCTACTGCCTCTGAGAATAAGCCTGAAAGTCAAAAAGTAATTGATCTTTTAGAAGCTTATTCAGCAACTCATCCTGCAAATGTAAACGGCCTTGCAAAAATAGAAGAAGAGATACTAAAAATTACTCCTTTAGTAGTTAGAAAAACTCATCCTACAACAAATAGCCAAAGTGATACAAACAGATTTTATGTTAAACCTGTAAAAGGTTGGCCAACAAAGGAAGAGATAAAGAAAGATAATGTAACACAACAAGATACAAGTATTTTCCAATTATCTTATACTAACACAGGCTTTCCTGGTACTGTAGATTGGTATATTAATATAGATAAAAATGAACTAAATCTTAAAGGAAAAAATGAAAGATTTTTAGGAACAAGTTTACGAACTAACTTAAATCCTACAAGCCCTATAGTTAATGCTAATTTTACACTTGATTTACCTAAAATAGCTAAGAAATCCAATACAGCAACAGCTAGAAATACTTATACTCCCCCCAAAAAATCAACACAAAATAGTGGAGCAACGTCTGCTACAGGAAAACAGGACACTGTAGATTATTCTGAGTTTACTGATGATCAAAATGTAAACTTAGATGCAACAATAAATGGAATCATAGTTACTAATACGGGAGCTACAAAGAAACAAATAGAGGGAGCTATTTTAGAGGCAATTGAAAACGAAGAAGATCTTTCTGCAAATTTTGGGGAAGCTAAGGAATATACTTATACTTTTTCAGAAGGAAAAAAAATTATTAATGTTTTTACAAATGAAAATGATGGCGCTGTTCTTATTACTGAATTAATTAAGTTAGATAATGGGGATACTTTTGCTGTTGTAAAAGATTCCAAAAATAATATACTTCTTAAAACTGCCAACAATACTAATTTAGAGGATTCTACTATTGACTCTATATTAGGTGAAACATTAGCGGCTCCAACTAAAGAAGAGCCTTTAGTAGTATCTGTGCTTAGAAGTGGGACTCAGTTTATAGTAAATCAAAAAGATAAAAATACTTATATAGAAGCAGAACAAGACTCTACAGGAAAACTAGTTCCTAAAACAGGAGGAGAAGTAATACCTAGGGTTTCAACTATTAAGGGTGAATTTGAAGGAGATGAAAAGGCTGCAAATAGAGGTACTGTAATTGATGATTTGTATAGAGATGTAATAGAAAGTTACAGAGATGGAAACCCTTTAACTAAAGATGATTTTATTGCTCTTTATAATGAAAATCCTCTTAAAAAAGAAATTTTAGAGAATTCTAACGAACCTTTTTCTGATAAATTTTTAGCTGAATTATATAGTACTATAACTACAATTATAGATGAATTTAAAAAAGATGGCTATACATTATATGCAAATATACCTACTATAACAGGAAACTTAACAGTAAATGGAGAAAGAAAAGAATATGCAGGAACTATAGATGTACTTGCAGTTGATAAAGATGGGAATTATATAATTTTAGATTTTAAAACCTCTTCTGCAGATAGAACTCAAGATTATTTTGCACAAGATTCTTTATATAAAGAGGGTGATGCAATACAATTAGCGGCATATTCTCTTATGATAAAAGAAATGATAGGAGAAACTGCTAAAGAACTTGAAAATCCTGGAATTATTCCTATTCAAACTATAACACAATATAGAAATAGTAATAATGTTTATGATGAAGTATCTTTTCCTAAAGATGAAATTATTCTTAGAGATACAGAAACTATAAAAACTAAAAAAACAGAATTTTCTTTAGTTCCTAATGCTTCTGTTATACCTAATAATATAAAACCTCCTTCTGGCACTTTTATGCCTAGACAAGCTAAAAAAGGAAATTATACTAAATGGGACAAAGAACAAGAATTAGCGTGGTTAAAGAAAAATCTTCCTAATGTAGATTATTCAGTACAAAAAGATTTATATAATATACATCAAGTAGGAGGTCTAGAAGCTTGGGGATTATTCTCAAATGCTATTATTTATTTACAAGAAGATGCTGCAAAAGGTACTACTTTTCATGAGGCTTTTCATGCAGTATTTAATTTGATGCTGTCTCCAAGAGAAAGAGAAAAAATATTAATAGAAGCACAATCAGAATACGGATTACAAGATGATACCGCTTTAGAAGAGGCTCTAGCGGATGCGTTAATGGATTTATTAATTTCTAAACTAGAAAATAATGAAGAAATTACTCCTGTTAAAAATTCATGGATAAAACAATTATTTAATAGAATTTTAAGATTTTTTAATATTGTTAATACTAAAAAAACAACTATTGATTCTTTATTTAATGATATTGCAGGAGGTAGATATGCAGGAAGTATAGAAGGAAATCCTCTTAAAAGAAATGTTAAAAAGTTTAAAAATAATGTTAAATTTAGAGTTAAAGGACTTAATCCTTTACAACTAGAAGCCGCAAAATCTTTAATTATCCATGATATAATAGGGGCAATAGAATTAAATCCTAATGATTCTGTAAGTAATATTATCACTGACTTGCAAGTTAAGTATTTTAATACTAGTAGTATGATGGACTCTAATTCAGAACTTTATTATGAAGCTGGTTGGGGAGAAGAGCAATTAAAATATGCTTCTAACGTATATAAAACTATAGCGGCAGAAACTATAAAAATAGCAGAAGTAGTTATCCCTACACTTCCTTCTTATGGGTTCAAATTAAATAGAGTAACTAATAAAATTGAAGACAATAATATTATTACTATTGACGAGCAACTTAATGCTTCTGAAAATGAAGAGTTGCCTCGACCTAAAGATAATTGGATGGAAAGTGCTTTTGAAAAATCTCCTAAAACTACTGCTACTACCAAAGTTAGGCAAAAACTTACTAGATTACCTTTAACTATATATACTCCAGAAGGTGAAATAGTAGCAGATATAAACTTTTTAGGGGAACAAAAATATGTACCTTATGACCAATTATTTGACACTTTAAAGAAGAATTTAACTAATTTAAGGACTTTTTCTTCTATGAAAATTAAGTTAGAAGAAATGTCTAAAGGAATGCCTTATATTAAAACTTTAATTTATTGGTTAGAAACAGATCCTCAATTTAAGTCAGGATTTTTCTCTTCTATGGCCACTGTAAGTGCAGATTATAATTTAATGCTTACTTCTAAGCAAACAAGACGGCAAGGAGAAGAAACTGTTACTTATTATTCACATAAATTAATAAATCCAAATAGAAATAATCCAGAAAGAGTAGTTATTAATGAATGGAAAAGTAATTTTGAATCTTTATATGGGGAAGGATTATTACTTAAAGAAGATAGTGATTCTTTTAAAGACTTATTAGAATATATTGGAAGTGCTAAAAATTCTTTAAATGGATTAAAAAATGTAGCCGCAGTTACAAAAAGAAAAGCAAATAATAATAAATATACTCAAACTGATTATAAAAATATTAATAATCTTTCAGACGCTCTACAAAAAATAGGATTTACTTTTGATGCTAGTGATTTAAGAATTATTTTTAGAGTTGAAGAAACCAATGAAAACATTTTAATAAATAATGAAAATATTTTATCAAAAATAGAGAACTTTGAATTTTTACTAGATGTTATTTTTGAAAAATTAGTACAAAAAAAGAATGTTTTTGTAGAAAGTAGTAAAACTACTGATCCTGATGTAACAAAAAAGTTAGCAAATTTAGAAATAGACGTTTTAAAAAAATTAGCTAGTTATTATACAGACCTTCATTTAGAAATTTATGAAAATGCTTTTAAAAATGTAGAGCAAAAAACTAATTTTGCCAATATTCTTCCTTCTTCAATGATTAATACGGTTAATCAATTAAAAGAAAAAGAAACTACTAAAACTATTGACCACCTTAGACAGTGGTATATGGAAGACCCTTTTTATAAAAGAAATAAATGGTTAAGAGATCTTGTAGAAAAAACAAACAAAGACCTTTTATCTATTTCTTATACTGACGGAGTTAAAAAGCAAGGAAGAGATAGAGGTAGAAAATACACTAAAATGTCTGATATTGACTTAATAAGTCTTAAATTACAGATGTATTATAATAGAGGGAATAAAAATGTAGCTAATTATTCTATGCCTCTACTAGCAGATTCACCTCAAAAAGCTTTTGTAAGTTTTAAAAAATATGATGAAAAAACTGTTTTAAATTCTTTATATGATGTAGCATTACAAGAGTTTGAAAGAAATTTATTTATAACAGAGAATAAAGATAAATTAAAAGGTATAAATAATTATACAGCAAGGTATGTTTATTTTCCTTTTATGAATAAAGACGTAATTCTAAAAAAGTATGGGTTAGAAAAAGATTGGGGAAAATCTGCTTCTAAAAATAAAGCTAAAGTTATCCAAATGATTGAGGAAGAACTATTAGCTAAAGAGTTAGATACTTTTAAAACTAAATTAATAAACACTAATATGGCCTCTAGTAGAGTTTCTGACGGTGTTTTTGTATTATCTCCTGAGTATAAAGTATCTGAGTACTATAAAGGTACTAGTGAAACTTTTATAAAAGAGTTTATTTATAATAGTGTATTAGCAAATACAATGTCTTCTCAGATTTTTTCAGGAGACTTAGCTTTTTATAAACCTGGACAAGAAGTAGAAGATTTTACTAAAAGAAATAAACAAATCTCAGTACCTGCGGCTAGATTAGATACAGATGTTACAGGTAAAACTTATAGTACTTTATTTGTAGAAGATGAAATGGTTTTTTCTAATACTCTTTCTGATTTAGAAGCGGCAATAGAAGCTAATACATTTATGACTAAGCAGGAGAAAAAGCAATTATTAGCACAATGGCAAGATACTACCCCACAAAATAAAATAGAGTCTACTGACGGACAAGCTCTTGTTAGTCTTAAAAGATATCAATTAATATTAAAAGCTACAGGACAGTGGACAGATGCTCATGATAAAGCTTATCCTAGAATAGAAAAAGGAGTGGGAACTCCACAAGATGTCGCATTATTTTTACAACCAATTAAACCTTTTGTATTTACTAAAATAAAAATTGGAAATAAAATTATACCTATACAAAATAAAAATTCTGAGTATGCTATTTTTCCTCAGCTTGTAAATACTCCTAGGCTTATTAATGGTGAGATGGTAATGGTTGAAAATCCTAGAATTAAAAAATTATTAGATATTTTTAGTACAGGTATAGATTCTATTCAGTTTAAATCTGCAGTAAAAGTAGGAGCGCATAATGTAATTTCTTTTGATAGTATCCCTACTGATTCTTTTGATACTACAAGAGAGTATTTATATGGAACAGAAACAGAAGCTTCTAAAATAGTTGAATTAAATAATGAGGATTACGGCATTGTATTAGCAGTACCTCAGCACTTTCTTGATACTGATCAATTATTAGGTAGTCAAATTAGAAAATTAGCAATATCTAATTTAGTAGATGATTTATCTTATACATATGATATAAATAAAGGTAAATACACAAGTTCTGAAATAATTGAATTATGGCAAGATATAATTACTTCAAATATATCAGAAGATTTAGCACAAGTAGAAGAATTATTTTCTTCTGCAACAGACACTCAGATACATAATATATTAAAAAAAGAAATAGAAAAAAGAAATTTAGATCCTCAGTATTTAGAAGCTATTGCATTAGATCCTTTAACTAAAAAGTTTAGATATCCTTTGTTTGCTCCTTTTACAGCTAAAAGAACTGAAGCACTTTTAAATTCTATTTTTACTAATAATGTAATTAATCAGAAAATGCCCGGTGCTTCTGTGGTGCAAGTTACTGATTTTGGACTTTCAAAAAAATTAGAAGTAAAATATAATAAACAAGGAGGAGTAGATTACTTGGAAACTATGATACCTCATTATTCTAAGGAGTTATTTAAACCTTATATGGATAAAAATGGGGTTATAGATATTGCTAAAATAGATAAAGAAAATCCTAAATTATTAGAATCTGTAGGGTTTAGAATTCCTACAGAAGAAAAATACTCATTCCCACCTCTTAAAATAGTAGGTTTTTTACCTTTATTTGGGGGAGGAATAATTATGTTGCCATCAGATTTTATAAAAATGGCAGGTATTGACTTTGATATTGATAAACTACAGCTATTATTTAATTCTTTTGAAACAGATAAAAAAGGAAAGCCTAAATATATAGAATACAATAATAATTTAAGTGCAGATGAACAGTCAAGAGAGGCTAAAAATAATATGCTTATAGAGACTATTAGAAATATTTTACAAGACCCTGCTACTTTAAAGCACCTAATGACTCCTGGAGGATTTGGAGTGCTTAAAAATGATATATTAGACGAAATAAATACTTTAAGGGGAACTACAGTTTCTAACTTAAATATTATTTTACCATCATCTCAAATAGAGTTGTTTAACCAAAATATTGCAGGTACTCAGTTAGTAGGGATAATGGCTAATCAGTCTGCTAGTCATGCAATGATTCAAAATACTAGAAACGAAAGAGAGTATATTATTGATCCTGAAACACAGGAAGAGATATTAAAATATCCTGGTTTAGCTTATAGATATGGAATTAAGTTTGCAGGGATAAAAGGTTCTTTAACAGAGTTATTTAACAAAAAAACTTGGAATGAAGAAGAAGATATTTCTACTAATTTAGCTATTTTATTAGCGGCAGCAGTAGATAATGCTAAAGAGCCTGTTTTAGGTAAATTAAATGTAAATACTTTTACTGCAGATGTTTTAACATCACTTCTTAGACAGAGGTTAGATTTAAAGACGGCTATGAAATATATTAATCAACCAGTAATAGTTAAATTAGCACAAGACTATTATAATGGGGGAGCAACTCCTTTTGCAGGACAAAAAGCGTTTGAAAACCTTAGTAGTCAATTAAAAGCAATTGTAGACCCTCAAGATTTTGATAAATATCCTTTTTCTATTATAAATTTAGAACAAAAAGTTTCTGAAAGTGGGTTAGCTGAAAATAAAGGAACTTCTTTAGATAAAGGCCTTTCCTCTGTAGATATGAATGATCTTAGTTTAGAAAATTTATCAGAAGAAGCAAAACAAGAGAAAATAAGATTATTAGATAGTCAGTTAAGAATATTAATGTCTTTTCAACTAGAACAAAGAAAAGCAGAAGATTTAACTAAAGTAGTTAAAGCTTTTAGAGCTGATAGTATTAAAGCAGGCCCTACAATGGCTGCTAACACTCTTTTTCTTGATAATTATAATAATGTACAGTATAAAAAAATGTCTTCCTTTAATGAAGGGGCTGTGGAAAACGCTTTAAATGCTTATTATGTTCAAAAAGGATTTGCAAACGTTATATTAGCTGCTAATAATAATATTAGTAAGTATATGCCTTGGACAGAATCAATATTTTTAAATATTAAAGACGCTGTTTCAGATTTAAAAGGGGAAAATAAAGATTTAACAGAAGAAGAGATTGAATTTATTAATTATAACTTACTTTCTTACTATAGCCATTCTTTTGATTTCTTTAAGCTAGATAAAGATAGATATACGTATTATGTTAAAAATTTCCCAAAACAATACCAAAGAATAGTAGATAATGATTCTTTTTTATCAGAAGGATTACTTTTAACTAAATATATCAGTGTAGACACTAAAATAGATGAAGCTGATCAAATATACGACAATAAATTAATATTTAATACTGATGCTAAATTATCTCCTGTACAAAGAGGACAAATTACTTCTGATTTTTTATATTTATTAGAAAGTAATAATCCTACATATAGACAGTTAGGAGAAGATTTAATTAAGTATGCTTTTGCAACTTCAGGACTAAGATTTACTCCTTTTTCTTTAAATAGTATTATTCCTATAGAATCTTTAGACCTTATTAAAAATAAAAAAGGTGAAACTTTTAATAACTTTTTACAAGGTACTTTTTATGATTTAATAGATACAGATGCAGGAACTGCAAATATAGAAACTGTTACTAATGAATTTATAGAGGATTTTATTAAAAACTTTTATTATAAGTTTAACTATTTAACAGATATTACTAATATAAATAAAGATTCTAGTATTGAAGTTAAAACAAATATGCCTTCTGGATTTAACTTTATTAATAGTAACTTTCCAACTGTATATACATCTTTTAAATTTAAAATTGATGAGACTAGTCCTGTAATAACTACTAAAGAAGGTAAAAAAGTAGCAAAAAGATATATTACTACTACTGGTAATGGAAGAACTTTTTTATATAAATTATCAGGAATAAAAGAAATTAATAAAGAGACTTTTGCTTTTTACAATATTCAAAATACTTACGGAATTCCAAATAGGGCTCAAGAGTTAGGTAGAGGTTATGAAGGAACTGCTTTTGAAAAAGAAAATGGTTTTACTTTAATTACTTCAGCGACTAAATCTAAAGATGGAAAAAACTTAAATATTACCACACTTAATATTACTAATGATAATATAAGTAATATAAATGATAGAATAGAAAAACAGAATATAAAAGATGTTAATTTAGAAACTTTTTTCTTTGATATTGATAATTTAGAAGATGTAAAAGAAATAAATATTAAAAAAGAAGATGAATTAGATAAGGGAGATTTAAAACCTGCTTTTACTAATAATATAACTTTAGGAGATATAAAAACTAATGATGTACTTGTTTTTGGAGCTAATAAAAGAGGATTTCATGGGCAAGGAACTGCGGGATTAGCTTATAGAGGTTTTGCAGGTAATTTTAAAGAGAAAGAAAGTAAAGAATCTTTTGCAGAAGCTTTTAGAAATAAAAAACAAGGATTATTTTCAGTATTAGGAACAGTAGGACTACAACAAGGGTCAGAAGGTTTAGGTTTTGGTCTAGTGTCTGTAGAAGCTCCAGGAAAACCTTTAGCTACTAATGAAGAGTTTATTGATAACATTAATGAATTATATAAAACTGCTAGAAAAAATCCTAAATATACTTTTATTGTACCTTATAATAGTGATAGGAATTACAATCAAAAGTCTCTTAAAGAACTAGCAAAAGACTTTACAGAAGAATTTATTATACCTGATAATGTTGCTTTTGGAGATAAAATGTTAGACGAAATTATTTCATTAAAAGGTAAAGAAGTTTTTGAAGAATATTCTAAAATTACTCCTTCAGAACAAACTAGTGAGGTTGAAGTAACTGACGTAGGTGGTGGTCAAAGTGTTGCTGTATTAGAAAAAGCTTTTACAGATAAGCAAATGAAAGACCATAGAGAAAAACTAGACAACCACATAGATGAGTTATCTAAAGAAGGTCAGAACTTTTCTCTTAAACAAGGACATGCTGCAATAACTTACGGGCCAATACCTTATAGTTATAGTATGGGTAGAGGAAGGGTAGCTAAACATAATGCTAGAAATACACCAAAGTGGCTACAAGACATGTCAAGAGATGTTGAGAAAAAATTAGGAAAGCAAGAAGGATACTATAATCATATATTAATAAATAGATATCAAGACTCCAAAGGAATAGGTTTGCATACAGACGCTGAGTCAATTTATGTAAATGAAAAAGGTGATGTAGGTTCTGTTGCAATATACTCTATAGGTGATACAAAAACACCTCATGATTTAGGAAGTTCTAGAAATAGTACTAAGCAGTTTCAAGCTAATTCAGGTTCTATTGTAGAAATGAGTACTGGTAAAATGTATCATACTGCCCCTGGAGCTAAAGGTGTGAGATATAGTATTAATTTCAGACATATTCCTGAAAGCAATTTACCAACACAACAAACTAATGAGGTAAACAGTTTAAAAGACCTTATAGATGAATTAAAAGTAAAATCTTCATCTTTACCTATAGAGATGGATACATATGAAAAAGTAGAACAAAATGGCGAAAAAATAGAAAATATGTATCTTGAATATTTAAACAGGGGATTAAAATTTGCTGATTTAAATAAAGTTTTTAATGCATTAATAGAGTTTAGGGAAAATTTTTTAGTACCTTTGTATGAAAAATATGAAGACGAGGGGATAGTTGAGAGTAGAAAGGAGACTAACTTATATGACTATAATAATGCAGTTACTGTTATGCATAGGTTTTCAAAAGGAGAATTATCAAATCCAAGTAAAGAAGATGCTAAATTTATAAGTACAAATACTATGATAAAAGAAACATTGGTTTCTCCTTTCGATATAAGAGAAGGACAATTATTATTTATAGACTCTTTAGAACGATTTGAAGAAAAAATAAATGATGCAGCAGTAATTATAACTCATAATAATGCAAGAAATTTAAAAGATGGGGGGGTTTATTATGTTAGTAATAATGCCTATGTTGACCTTACTGATTCATTACCTACAATAGATTTAATAGAAATAGGAATTCCAGTAGGTTCAATAGCTACAAATTTATTTGAAATTCCTATTGTAAATCCACCAACTTTTAATACAGACCTTTTAACTAAACAACATGTAGAGACTTTAAAAGATTTAGGGTATGAATATGTAATTGATGAAGATGAAAATGAAGAAAATGATAGTGAACTTCCTTTATGTCCAACAAAAAAATAAAAAATAATGGGTAAGAAAGCATGCGCCTTTAGAACTACAGAAGCATCGGTAAAAGGATGGTTTAGAAAAAAAGGATTATTAGATAAATATTTAAATATCCCAGAAGGAAAATTAAATGAATTTAGAAAACAAAATACTAAATTAAAAAACACTATTAGAGTTAGATTTTTTGACAAACAAGAAATTGAACAACCTTTTTATGAAACACAAGGAGGTAAAAAAGTTATTGTAAATAAAGCTTTATTTAAAAAAATTGATGAAATGAAAGGTATTTATTATCAAGTACCTGAAAAATTAGTGACAGATGAAATAGTACAAGAATATAATAACAGCCCTAATATTCAAAAAATGGGAAGTATTATACAGTATGCAAAGTATAAACAAACAGATCAAAAATCTTTTCAAAAGTTTGCACAAAACAATCCTGATAAAACTCTTAAAAAACCTACTAAAAAAGAACCTTTAGAACCTTCAGAACTTTTAGATGAAAAAACTAAAAATAGATTAATATCTTTTTTAGCTAATTATGGAGTTACAATAGAGTATATAGAAAATATGAAGGAGAGAGTGGGAGATGATTATACTGCTGTTGCTTTAATATTTGAAAAATTAATATTAGTTTCTAAAGGACAAGAAAAAGCTAATACTTTACCAGAAGAAGTTGCTCACTTTGCAGTAGAATTATTGGGAGATGAAAATCCATTAGTAAAAAGATTAATGGATAATATAGAAGAAACTAATATATATGCAGAAACCTATGAAAAATATAAAAATCTAGAAGCTTATATTGATGAAAACGGTAATCCTGATATATATAAACTTAAAAAAGAGGCTGTAGGTAAAGCTATTAGAGATAAAATTTTAGAAAATAAAGAAGAAAAGTATAAGAAAGGATTAGGAAGAACTATTTCTTTACTGTGGGAAAAAATTAAAAAAATATTTAAAAAAATAAATTTAAAGCAATTTAATGATGAGGTTAATATTGTAAGTAATATAATAGCAGAACAAGTGCTAGAAGGTAATTTAAAAGACCCTGTTAGAGATTTAAATGCAGAAAAAACAAAAGAAAATATAAATTATTTTTTAGCACAGGCATCTACTAAAGCTCCATCTACAAGAGAAGAGAAAGTAATACAAAAAATAATAAAGCAATTAGATATAAGAGCAAAACAACTTTCTAGAATTCCTTTAAAAGGAAAGGCGGCTCAAGAAATGAGAGAAAATATTAAGACTCTTGAATATCAATTAGATAATAAAAAGTTTGAAGCTGCCGCAAAATTATTTTTACACATAGCAAATAAAGATATAAAACCATTTGTAGAATATGTAGAAAAATCAAAAAATAAACTCCCTAAAGATAAAACTATAAAAAATATGGGGGATTTTGTCTCTAATTATGATATATTAACTACTAATCTTAAAGGTATAATAAAAAATGCTATTGATTTAAATCCTTCAGACTCATTAAAAGAGTTATTAGCAAAAACAACTAAACTACAAAATAGTATAGAAGAACTAGATATATTTCAAAAAGACGCAAGAAAACAAGCATATATAAGAGGATTAATAAGAATGAATGATGGAAGATTACAAAAGCCTGTATTAGATGATGACGGCAAAGTAATTGGATATGAAGACGCTATTGATGAAAGTGTTTTAGAAGACACTTTAACAGACACTAGCTGGCTTAGGAAAGTAGTAGGTAACTTAGAAAATGCCGTAGACCCTGTATTAAAACTTGTATCTGATAAAGTAAAATCTATTAGAGAAATAGTTAGTCAATATACTTATAACACAGGAAGAAAAATTGTACAGGCACAAGAAGATTTATATAAGTCTGGAATTACTAAAACATCTGTGTTTTATGAAAAAGACTCTAAAGGCAATTTTACTGGTTTTTTAATTAGTAAATATAATAGAGGAGCTCATGCAAAAGCAAAATTTAACTTTTTAGATAGTTTAGCTAAAAAATATGGGGCTAAATCTCATCAAGACCTTGATAAGAATTTATTAACTACTCAAGAAGTAGCTTCTTATAATAGAGAAATTAGAGTTTGGTATAAAAGTTCTGCTAATAAAGTAGCATCTTATCCTAATCCAGAATTTAATCGATTAATGAGTAACAGTGCTGCAGAAAAATATTATGATTTAATATTGGAAGTTAAAACAGAGAGTGTTGAAAAACTACCATTTGTAAAAGGTACTGCAGAAAAAGATGCTTATCATATTTATTTACTTCCACAAGTAAGAAAAACTAGTGTAGAAAGAATTTTAAAAAATAAAGATAATAAATTTAAAACAGTATTACAAATAGCAAAAGAAAATATTGATATAGTTGAGGATGATATTGAATTTCAAGGGGCTGAGGTTATGACAGATATTGCAGGAAAGAAATTTAAATTTTTACCTACTTATTTTACAAGAAAATTAGATGATATGTCTAATTTAACAGAAGATTTATCTTATTCTACTATTTTATATGCTAAAATGTCAGAAGATTTTTATCAAAAAAATAATGTACTTCCTTTAATGGAAATGATTAGGGAAGAAATAGGAGAAAGATCAGTTATTGCTCAAAGAGGTAAAAAGGATAAACAAAAGAAAGAAACTAATACTTATCAAGCTTTAGATAAATTTCTTGATATGCATTTTTATGGGGGAATAAAGAATAAAGATCAAAAAGTAGTTATTAGAGGTAAAACTTTTAATTATGGTAAAGTTTTAGATACTTTTAATGCTTATGTAAGAAGGAATAACCTTGGATTTAGTATTTTTACTACTGCCGCTGGATATACAGTAGGTAGTGTATATTCAAAAATAGAAGATTTTGTTGGGGATTATAGCAATCAAGATTCTAAGCTCTGGGCAGAAAAAACTTTTAATACTAATGTTTTAAATGTATTATCACAAATAGGTAAAAAGAAACCTACTAATAAAATGCATTTAATGTTAATGAAGCACGGTTTTGTAAAAACAAATTTTGAAAATTTAAATATTGATACTGTAGCTGGAAGACAAATAAAAGATATTTTTTATAGTACTTATCAATTAGCAGATTACAGAGTAAAAGGTAAAATAGGATTAGCTATAATGGATAATTATAGATATTTTGAAGGGGAATGGGTAGATAAAAATAAATTTGAAAGAATTTATATAGATGGAGCTACAAATAAAAAACAGGCTAAAAAAGAAAGTACTATTGAGTGGAAAAAATTAAGAGATAAAAGTTTTTATAATGCTCATTTTATTAATAAACAAGGAGATTTAGAAGTTAAAGAAGCATTTAAAGATAAGATAGATATTAATATTCAGAAATTAGTAAGGAATAGAATTGTTCATATAGGAAATAGGGCAGATGGTATGCTTGATGAAATGGACAAAGGAGCTATTGCTCAGAATGTTTGGGGAAGATTACTTTTAACTCACAGAGGGTGGTTAGTAAAAGGTGTAGAGGATAGATTTAAAAAAGGAGGATTAAATCTAGCTACTGATATTTATGAGGAAGGTTCTTTTAGGTCAGCTTGGAATTATGCAACATCTCCAAATATAGTAGGAACTACTATTTTTAATATGTTTAGGGAAAAAAAGAAAGAAATTACTCCTTTTTTAGGTAATTTTCATAATTTAGAAAAAGCACAACAAAAGAATGTATTAAGAATCATGACTGAACTGATTGCTATAGGTATGCTTATGGGAATTATAAAAGCATTTGAAGGCTCTTTAAAAGGTGATGACGATGATTGGGCTACTCAGATGGCTTTATACCTTCTTTACAGGACTAAAATGGAGATAGGGGCTTTCTATAACCCTATGGAGTATAGAAGACTATTAAAATCACCTGCAGCAGGGTTAAATCAAGCAGAAAGTATAGCTGATGCTTTTTCGATGCTTAATTTCCTTGATGTTGATGATGAAGGAAACAGAGGAGGTTTTCAAACCTTTGAAAGAGGAAGATATAAAGATAAAACTGGATTTTTCAAATTTGCAGTTGAAAGAAGTATTTTAAAGAATTTCTACGGAGCTATGTATCCTGAAGATAAAGTTACTTATTTAAAATAAAATACCAAGGGTACTTAATTGTACCCCCAGTATTTTTTAACTAAATAATTAACTAAACTTCTGAATTTTTAATAGTATTATAAAAAGTAGACACTCCTAAATTATGAATGGTAGTACTTGAAGACTCTTTATTTTGTTCTAAATATAAATCAGTATTAAAAATATTTTCTGTAATATCTAAATTATCTAAAATATCTAAAATATTAATTTTCATCATTTGGTCATCCATTATATAAGGAGTATGCGCTTTAATATTTTCTATTGATGGGGAATCTTTAAAATTAAAATAGCACCTCGCAAATAAAGTAAAAAAACTAATTGCTGGCCCAGTTGTTTTCCATATAGGATTTAATTCTAATACCCATGTATAATCAACTACTCCTAATAATTTTGTTAGTTTAGATGTTCCATTCATCATAATTTCTATATAATGTAATACATTTATAAAATTTTCTGAGTTATTTATAAAATAAGAACTACAATCATCATAATCTTCCCATATATAGTCCTCCTCACTGCTAGTTCCTCCATTTGTATACATTAAAGGAGCTACTCCTAAAATAAGTCTTTTTTTATTCTGAAAATAATTCATAAATTCATGCTTAAATCCATAAATTTTATCAATATTTTTTTCCGACTTCTCTACATAGATAAAGTCATTTAAATAGTCTTTACAAGCAGTAAAAGGAAATAAAGGTTTTAAATTATTAGCACTATCTGCTTTTAATACACTAAAACCAATTCCGTAATCACGTCCTTCATTTAAATCGCTCCTACTGTAAGGAGCTTCTAATAATTTCATTTAATTTTTTTTAAAATAAAATATCCCAGAGCACTTTACCCTGGGATATAGCCACGTAAATATAATTTTATTATTTATGTGAGGTCACCACCTAACAATATTATTTTTGAGTTTGTTAGGAAACTCTTTTTATTTAATTTTCTGTCCATAAAGTAGCCTTTTGTAAAGTGTTAATAGTTCTTGTTAAATCACTTTTTCTTTTCCATAACTTACTTTGAGCTAATGTTTTACCATGCTTATTAACTACTGCAAAGTAACATCTTTTTTTATTAAAATAAGTAAAATACTGATTATTATCTAATGCTTTAATAAAAGAATTAAGCCCTCTTGTAGCATCATGCTTTCTAGTATATATATTTGATTGTAAAATATCTTTACCTTTTTTATTTTTAATTGTAAAATAATGTTGATTATTAGTTAATTTATGATATGTTATATTAAAATTATTATTCATTTTTTATTTAATTTTATTAATTCTTTTTATCCAATTTTTAATTGGTTGTATTGCATTATCTCCAGGATGAATTAAATAATATTCATCTAAAAATTTATTTAATACTTTAACAGTATTTTTTCTTTTACTTGTTTTTATTACTTCATAATTTTTATCTTTTAAAAGTTCTGTAATAAATTTATTATAATTTTTCATTTTAAATTATTTCACAACTACCGCCAGCACAAGCAATTTCTCCTGCTAAATCAGTGTTGTCATCGTCCTCTTTGATTTTCGTTAAATCAATAGGGTTATTTAGTATATAATCTACTTTTTCATCATATTCTTCTTTAGTACATTCTTGAAAAGGAGCATCTTTATAAGTACCTCCATCATAAGGTAATACAGATAGTCCATTATATACATCTTTTTCATCCCACATCCAAGCACCAACAACTCCCCATTCAGACATAGTACCTAATTTTTCTGTATGGTAAATTTTATCGCTATCAATACTAACAGTTGCGGATACATTATTAGTATTTGGCCCTCTTCTATGACCTTGTTTAACCCATTCTACATTAAACTTCTTAACTCTTTCAAGCATAGTTAATGCATTTTCATTTTCTCTTAAAATAGCATTATTAGGAGCTTTCATTGGGATTCCTATTACTGCACTTTTAGGGTCATAATCCATAACTTTAATTAGTAAAGGATGTTTTTCAGCAAAAAAGTTAAACAAATCATCTCCTACTTTACATTGAATATTTCTTATATAAAATTCTGAATGCCAGGCATGTATTCCTGAAGATGTTCCTACTACACAGCTAGTTGTTCCTGAAGGTTTTATAGTAGTAACTCTTGCTGCATTATTAATTCCTATAATTTTAGATACTCTATCATTTTCTTTTACAGCTACTTTAGAAGCTTTTACAAGATCCATATTAATAATATTACCATTGCAAATACCTGTAATACCTACTCCAATAAGAGCATCTTTTTCAGTATTCTTTTTCCACACACTTCTAAGATAATGAAAATCACTAAAACCTGCTTGTAAAGTACCAAAAAATGCTGCTATTCTTGTGTATTCTTCAAATTCTTCTTGGCTATTAATAACTCCACCATTAAGCTCTGTAAGATTACAAAATGTATAAGGTCTTAAAGAAATCTCACAACAAGGATTAGTTCCATATTCAGGGTCGTTAGTAAAATACTCTCCAGGTTCTCCAGAACCAGAATCTTGAATTATTTGCCACAAATTATCAAATTCTTCTTTCTTAACTCTGTTTCTTAGTATAACTGCAGAATTATTTGCTCTCCCTCTTTGTGGATTATTTTCCCACCAGTTACCGTGCTTAGAAGTAGCCATTTCAGTATCATCAAAGCTAAATAAAGAAATTAATGCTGCCCTTCTAATACCTCCTGCTAATACAGCATCAGCTATATAACAACATATATCATGAACTTCTATTGATGACAATTTACTTCCATCTGTTTTATTATTTAATAAAGCTTCTATATTAGTTAAACATATTTTTAAAGGGTCTGGGCCAGGAGCTTTTCCGCCTGCAGTAACTAATCTTGAACCTTTTGGTCTAATATCACTAAAATCAAATCTAGGTTTAACTTTAAGCATCCCAAAATAAGATTTCATTAATTGTTTAACTGCGTCAGCCCAACCTTCTATACTGTCACCAACTAAATATTTAGCCTCTTTTAAAGGCTTTCTAATTTCAGGAAGCTCTTCTATATGATGGAATTGTACAGAATATCCTACTCCTGTTCCGCCTAATAATAAAAACATTAACTCACTAAAAGACCTATAATCACTCATAGGCATATAAGAACAATTATATATTCTAGCTTCATTTTTTAGTACAGCATCTCCAGAAAACTGTGCTGCCCTCATAGAAGGCAACACTTTTTTATCTAATAAATACTTTCCATTTTCTACTATATCTCCTGCAAAATCACTAAGCCCAGCTATAAAATGATTTTCAAAAATACTTTCTCTTTCTTCGTTTTTTATATATTTTTTATCTCCTGATGTACCATATTTAAATAGCATCATTGTTATATATCGTTCAATAATTTCACTCCAATTTTCTCTTCTTTGTAAACTAGGAATAAATTTTGCATATTTAGTATATATAACTATATCTGATAATAATTTATTTGTGTTTTCTATCATTTATTTTATTTTTCATTTGTTTTATTTTATGTCCAAAATCCTGACTCTGTAAATAGCATACTTCTATCAAAAGTTTCTCTATTTAGTATATCAGGCATATCACCAATTTCTTGTTTTCTACTTATTTGGGTCTTTAGGATTTTCTCCCATTTTTCATACTGCTCTTCTGCCCTATACAATACTTTTCCAACTTCACTTTTTATAGTTAGGTTATGGAATCGTAATAAATGCCTTTTATAAATATCTGGAAATTTTGAATATTTCCCCTGCTTAAATAAATAATAAGCAGGTTTCCATTTTAAAGGTATATTAAAACAATACATTTTATAATTATCAGTTAAATCATACATACTATAAAAATTAGGGTCAATTTTGATTATTTTTTCCCTTCTTATAAAATCTTTACTTTCTTCTATATTTTTTGAATCTCTATATAGTAAAATAAATATTTTATCTTGTAATGAATTATTTGAATCATATAAATATGCATTAATTACATATTTAAATTCCTGATAATTTCCGCCTAACATTGGAAATATATAAGTATAAGTTCTCGTCCTATCACTTGCAGACCACTTTTTACTCATTATATTAAGTTTGTTACATCTTTTTCTATATTAAAAACTTTTCCCATAGATAATTCTTTTGGAAGTTTATCTATTCTATTCAACATATCCTCATCTGTTCTTAACAAATATACTAAATTTAAATTTTCATTAAAATTAGCTACTCCTTTTATTTTTCCATAGTATTCAATATACTTATGTAGAACTGTATTAATTAATTGTTCTTCATTTTCACAAGAATTTAGGAGTTTAGTTGATTTTTTCTCTCCAATATTTGGTACTCCCACTATATTATCTCCAGAATCGCCCATTAAAGTTTGCTTCCATAAAAATTCTACTGCGTCCCATTCAGACGTTGTAACAAATTCTTTTTTTCTATAATTATAATGTGTACCAGCTATTTGTCCTAAAACATCTTTATCAATGCTACAGATAATAGCGTTTTCCGCATCTTTAGTCTTAAAATAAACTACTAAATCATCGGCTTCTAATTTATATTCTGATACTCCCCCATGATCTACTTCAATATATTTTAGTAAAGATGGTAAGAGTATATTTTCTAATTTTGGCCTATTTCCTTTATAGGCTCTAATAGTAGATATGTCTTTTCTAAAAGAATTTCTACTTAGATAAATATGATATTTACTACATTTATTAGCATATAACATATCTATAATTATATTATCAATAACAGCCATTCCTTCTTCAAGGGTATCACTACCCATAGCTAAATAAGCTAAGGAATCTCCGTCAATTAGTAAGTATTTTTTCATATTTATTTTTTCTATCTAGATATAATGTATAATTATCCATAAATTCACTATAAAGAGATTCTCTTTCTTTGTGTGAATATTTTTTATCTTTTTTTACTATATAAGGAACTCCCATTTTATTTAAAGTTGTTTCATATAATTTGGGGTCATCAATTATATTTTCTAGTAAAATTCTAACTTCATTATGTCTATTATTTTCTATTGCTTTTATTATTTTAAGTAAATTGCCTGTAAACCTAAAAATTCTAAAAGCTTTTGTTTTAAAATCATTAGTATATTCCATTTATTCATAATTTATTTTTTTAAAAGTGATATTACTTCATCTACTTCTTTTCTGGTGGATGGTAAATATAAAGTATAAGGATTATCTTTTGTTATATATTTAAATAATTTCCATCTAAGAGGAAAAGAATCATTTGCAAAACCTTTAACCTCTATTACCCAACTATCTTTTTTATTTATAAAATCAGGTAAATAAGTCATAGGTCTTATTTTATCACTTCTTTTTTCAAATTTCTTTCCTTTAGTACTTTTATAAGATTCATAACTATCTTTAGGATAAATAAATTTATCAATTAATACAAATCTAGTAGATTCATACTCAAAAGAAATTTTATTTTCTTTTAATTTACTATAAGTGTATAATTCTAATTTACTTCTGAATACTATCCCATCTTTTTCAATTTTAGTAGCATTTCTTATTTTTCCTTTTGAAGATTTTCGTCTTTTTAATCTCATAGTAATGTTTTTAAAAGTGCTTTAGTAGCTTCTATTCCGTGTTCTTTTATATAATCTGAAATATCTTTTTCTTCTCCTTTTAATATAATAGAAGAAAGACTATAAGTATCACATATTAATTCTCTGCCCATATTTCCAGCAGGGTCATTATCATAAAAGAGTATAATATTATCAAACCTACTCTCTAACTTTTTCATAAGTTCATTAGGAATATTTATTTGCTCATTTTGTGGAGCAATTGCATTGTATCCTAATAAATGTAAAACCATTACATCTTTTAATGACTTTGTAATGATTAATATATCTCCTTGTTCTGGTAGTTGTTCGTATCCCTGTAAATCATATTCAGTAGAATTACTTAACCATTTGAATTTTTTATCTGCATAAGGAGATAATATTTTATAAGTATTTTTATTTATTTTGTACGCATAAGAAGGGTTATCTTTAGCTATTTTAAACATTCGTTTTTTAATCCAAATATGTGAGCAAGGAATTACATTAAAATAATTTAATATATCACATGTTAAATAATACTGTCCCCAATATTCTTTATCTATATTATTATTCCATTTTCTCTTTTTAAGTTGAATAATTGTTTTTTCAATTTTTATTTTTTTTGTATCTTTTAATCCTAACAAAATAGGAGAAGGCATTACAGAAGTACCTCCATCTAACCCTAAATTAAAATCGCTATTTATTATTTTTAATGCGTCTAAATAACTTACGCCATATTTGGCTTGTACATAAGAAAAACAATCAAAAGAATCTTTATTTCCAAAATCTTTATAAATTGCTTTTCCATCACTATATATTTTTATTCTACAAGAGGGGTTATTGTCTTTTCTTAATTCACTACAAAAACTTTTTTTATCACTTGTAAAATTAGTTATATAGTAATTAAATATATCTATTGCAGATATTCTTATTAATATTTCTTCTTTTGTTAATTTACTATATCCTTTAGTTGTATACATAGTTTAAATAATAGGGGATAAATTAATACCCCCTATTTTTATTTAATTATTACTTATTAAAATGGCAATCCATCATTTCCATCAGCAGTAGCACTTTCTTTTGCCATAGCATCTACATCTGGAACTACTAATTTACTAATATGCTTATCAGCATCAAAAAATAATTTAGTATCTTTAATTTCCATTGATTCTACTTTTGGGTATAGAGGTAAAGTTGCTTTTACCCAATTTTCTTTACCTTCTGAACCTTCTATTTCCTCTCCCTGTACTAAATACCTTGCAAATTTACCTGTAAATATATCTGAAATAGCTAAAATGTATTCTTTAGCTCCGCTTACTTTTACTTTATCCAATTGCTCTCTACTTCCTAAAGCATCAGCAATATCACAAAGACTTCCTTGAGTATAAGGCCATGCTTTTTCACTCAACCAAAACTCACAAGTCATTTTTTGTCCATTACCATTTAAAGCTTCTTCAGGCATACCTTCAAAAGAAAATCTCATGCCAGGAGTTTTCTTTAAAGAGCTTTCAAAATACTCTATGTTTGTTATTTTCATTTCTACTACACCAGGCTTAATATATTCGCCTACTTTTTCCGTTCTCTCAAATCCTTCTGTTGAAAATTCCATATTTTATTTATTTTATTTTTTTTATTAATCAATATAAATTTTAGACCAATCAAAGTCTATATCTTTTCCTTTTAAATGTTCGCATCTACTGCCTGCAATTAATTCATCTTTTGCTTGAAAATTTATTTTTAAACCATTTTCAGGAGTTCTATATAAATATCCAATAGCGTCTGCATTTGCAGCAGTAATAGATGCAATTTTACCTGTTAAATCTAAGTCTTTCGCATTTACTTCTTTGCCTTTTTGTTCAATTAATCTATTTTTTAAATGACCTACAAATATAACATGTTCTGCTAAAGAACTTGCATATTCTAACCATTGTTCAAACGCTAGTCTTAAATATAAATAACCACCTCCATTAGGCAAAGTTAAAACAGATTCTCCTGTAAACTTTTTACCCATAGGTGTTTTTTTATACATATTTTTAGCAGTTTCTTCACACCAATTTTCTAATTTAGTAATAGTATCAATTGCTATATATTTATAAGGTTTACCTTCTTTTTTAATAGTTTCTCCTATTTCATGAAATTCTTTTAAATTATTAGCTTTTACTTTTAACGCATCAACAAAATCACTTCCATTTTCTAAATCTATTATTAAACAATTCTCTAACTGAGATAATACTGTAGTTTTTCCCATTTTAGGCTGAGAATACAGTATAAATTTTCTTGGATTTTTATTTGTTACTTTTATCTTTTTCTTTGGTAATACTATACTCATATAATTTTATTTTTTTTAATTCTTTTTCATATATTTCTATTTTTCTTTTATCTCTCTCTACAGGCTCTTTAGGTTTTTTACCTAATCTAAGTTGATATTTAAGAATGTTTCCTTTACAAAAACCTATAAATTCTTCTGTAGTTAAAACTTTTTTTAAAATATCAAATACTTCACATCCATCCCATAATTCATAATGAGAAGGTTTTACATAATTATATTGTTCTAATTCTGTCATAATCTATTAATTCCATTTCACTTGCTCGGGGTAATTCTCCAAATAAACCATTTTCTCCAATAAAAGCAAATCCAACTCTAAAATCATCAATACCATAAGTATTTTTTAAAGCAGTTATAGACCTAAATCTATTGTATCCTTTATTATTTACAAACTTTTTAATGTCATAGCCCATATGTTCATATTCTTTTAATTTATAAGGGTTAAATAAAGCTAAAGCTACATCACAATCTTCATAAAGATTGCCAGTATCTTTAAAATCATCAGGGTCAGGAGTTAGTTCTTTATTTTTTGCTCTTTGAGAGTCTGATAAATTTCTATTAAATTGAGAAACAACTATGGGACTTAACCCATACCTATCTCTAACTTCTCCTAAATATTCTGACATTTTATCTATTCTTTCTTTTTTACTATAACCTCTTTCATTTTTAAGTTTACCAATATGGTCTATAACAACAGTAGTAATAAGATTTGGATTTGTAGGTTTGTATTCTTTTACAAATTCTGATTTTTCTATCAATTTACCGTTTTCAAGAGCGTATTTTATTAAATGATTTCTTACTCCTGTTGGATTTTCAGCTCCATCAATTATTTCTACTACATCTAACATTTCTTCAAAATAATCTCTACAACCTTTAATCTTTTCATATACTTCTTGAGGAATATGATTTTTTTTACTTCCCCAACCAAAAATAGTTGGAACATCTAGCATTATTCTATAATCTTCATATAATTTAGAACAAACCCACTTACCAAGTTTAAAACTTTTAGACCTCTCCATAGACCTATAAATAATTTTAAATTTAATATCTGTATTATCTTTATTTTCCTTATACCATTTATAAGGATTTAAAACATAAGTACAGTCTGTAAAGCCAGTTTTACCTGTGCCAGAATTTCCGCCTATTAATGTATATATTTTTTGACCTATCCCTATATGGTTACCTAATTTATCATAACCAATAGGTATCCATTTACTTTTCCCCTCAATTCCATCTTCTACCTGTTTTAATAATTGGCCAAAATCTGTCATTTTTTAATTTTAAATATTTATTTTATTATCTGTTTCTACTTCTTCATATCCATTAGTTATTAATTCACAAAATCCCGCTAAATTACTTGTTTTGTTTTTTTCAATAAAATTTTGGGCTGTTTGTATATAATCAAAATCTCCTTTTAGACCTTTTATATATACTTCAGTAGCTTTAAAAATAGTATCTTTTGAAAATTTATATGTCTTAATAAAAAGATTCATTTTTTTGATACAATTTAATCTGCTACCTTTAATTGGATTTCCATTTCTTGTTTTTCCTTTAGGAAATATGTTTCTCCAATCATCTATCCAGCTTTCTATTTTAGATTCACTTACAAAATTTGCCTTAATTGATTTAGGTTCTACTATTTCTTTTCCTTCTTTTGTGACTTCAAATTGATAGCCACTTATTTTTTTACCTGTAGGTAATACAGAAACATTATTAATAATGTATTTATTTTTTACTAATATAAATAAAACATTACTATATGTAAAATAATCAACTTCTAGTATTTTATTAATTAAGTCTCCTCTATTTAAGGAGACTAAACTTAATAACAAATATTGATTAGGACTTACTTTATTAATTTTTAATAAATCAAATTTAATTTCAATTTTCATGTTTTACAATTACTACATTTTACGTATTTAATTCCATCATATATTTTTTTAGTATCAAAGCAAATATTACATTTAATATGATTATCTACATTTTCTATGGTTACTTGTTTATTAAATATATTATTACTTTTCACTATATTTCCCGTATTAAAATAACTAGAAATATCCTTCTCTTTGCAAATGCAATTGAATTCAATACTAATTATATGTGCTAAATCTTTATAAGTTTTGGGGTATAAATAATATTCTTCTACAATATTAATTGCGTCATATAAAAAATTATTATCTACTCCTAGTTTTTCATTATATTCTGATATCATAGTTAAATTTTTATAAAAGATTAATAATGCATAGTATGAAAACTCTCTGTCTTAAAAGGAGTTTTGTAGTATTCATTAGAATACATCATACCATCACTTTCTTCTATAAAATCACCTATTAATAACATCTTTCTATCTGGAAATAAAAAGGAAAGTTTATTATTAAGAATATAAGAATCAAAGAAAAAATCATTTTTATTTTCTCTTTCTACAAAGGTACGCAATAAATTCTTATTTACCAAAAGTTCTTCTACAAATTTATAAGAATCTGACTTTTCTTTTATGTCTGCATAATAATTATTCCATCCTACTATAGTTTTATCAGTTACAAAATCATAAAAAGTTCCATTATGAGCTACTACTGGAAAATTAATATTATGATTATGAACATCTATTAATCCTTTATTTTCCTTATCAGGTATACCAAAAGGATGACAATTATCCTTACTTACTCCGCCTGAAGTAGTAAATCTTAAATGAATAATTAACTCATCTTCTTTTTTTATATCTTGATACTGAATACTCTCTAATAATTCTAAAGGATTAGGTTTCATATATCCTTTAGAAATAAAAATATTACGTTTTTTATCTTCTGGATTTTTTCTTTTAATAGCGAAACCCGCACCGTCATTATTTCTTTTAATAGCACATACAATAGATTTTGTAATTGTATCCATATTAAATTCTACACCTTCTTTTTTTGCTATAATTATACACATAATAGTTGATTGTAATTGATAGAAGTAGGAATATTAAAAGTATTAAGTTCTACTTCTTCGTTAATATTATTAAAATGATTTTTTCTATTTTCAATATATTTTAAAAGTTCTTTTGAGTTTTTTTTATATGTTTTTTTAATTATATCTTCTACAGTAATAAAATCTTTTGATAAAATTTCATTTTTGTTATTTTCGACATAATTTACAAATGCCATACATATTAATACCCAATTTTTAATTTTACTATAATTTAAACTTGCAGAATGATTTCTAAATTCAATAGTAAAAGGTAAATCAATTCTTGCTTGTGATTTATATTTTTTTTCAACATTAAAGAAATCAAAATTTCTCACATTAAAATTACAAGGAACTAAATTTAGCCATTTATATCTTAAAATAGTATCAAAATCAACATCATGATATTGACCACAATATCTTCCATAAGGATGATTTAAATATTTATTTGCATTACTGCTTAAATCTGTACCACTAGACAGCTCTTTAAATAAATAATTATAAACGATTTCTACTCCATATTTATATCCAAATTCTTCTAATATATTATTAAAATTAAAATTAGGTAAATCACTACAAAATTTATTATGTCTTCTACTTTTAGGTAGCATTTTAAATAAATCATTTTGTATTTTCTGTCCTAATAAATATGCAAACACAGAAAAAGATTTATTAAATACAGTTCCGCCTATATGTACATGTATACCGCAAGATCTATCTACTTTACATCTACTTTGTAAAAAGGAAGTTATTTTATGTAATTGTTTAAATCCAGCATCTCCTGTCAATACATTAGTTACATATTCCCCGCCTTTAATAGACCCATCATGGTCACAAGACATATTTAAATTATTCCCGTTATATTCTAATTCATGTACATATCCAGAAGAAGTTTCTATTTCTACTCCAAAAGTATATTTCAAACCTTCAGACACCAAAAAAGTAGGGGAAAATTTCCCCAACTCTATTATTTCTTTTTGATTTAAAGATTTAAATTGATAATATCCAACTTTTTTCCAGGGTTTTATATAGTTTTCTTTTTCTAAATATTTTTTATCTTTTAATAAATTACGTTTAGTTTTTGTTCTAAATAACTGTAAAGAATTAGAATAATATAAATTGAAAAGTTTAATTATTTCAGGATTATTAAAACAAACCTTCTTATAAAATCTATATTTTAAAGGTAAGTCTGAACTATTAATATAAACCAGATTAAATTCTTGTGTAAAGTCACGCAAATTGTCTAAATACAAAAAATATTTATTTACTATCTTATTAGAAATTTCTAGAAATAAATATACTTCTGATTTTTTGAAATACATTTCTTTACAATCTAAATAAACATATTCTATAGAATTTTTTACCCAAGTTGCATTTTTATATAATATAGCTTCTGGTTTTTTTCCTGTAGTAGTGTAATATTCTCCATCAATTTTAATTGCTTTATTAAAAGCTACTTTTTTATTAGATTTAGTTATTACATATTTTGGATTAATGTCATCGTTATTCAAAGTCTGTGTCGACATAATTTTCTATTATTTTACTCATTAATAATTCTGAATTCATAGTGTATTCTTCTGTATTGTTTATTAAAGTTTCTATTTTTTGTACAACAATAGACTCTTTTCCCACAACAGTTTCAATAGATTGAAGTATATATTTTAAGTCTTCTAATAAATCTTCTAACATATTACCTGTTTCTATAATACAATCAGCTATTTCATCTGTAATGTATTCAGATTCTTCTTGTTCACTTATCAATAAAGAAGATAATTTTTTACCTCCTTTAGCTTCATAATGAATTCCTGGTAATCCTAAATTAAATTCATAAAAAGCTCCTGAATTAAAATACACATTAAGTATGTAAGTATCACAAAGATCATTATATACTATTTCTTTATGACTTATTATTGGATGAAAATTCTCTGTTGACGATAATTCAAGTTTTTTAGGATAATAATATTCTGTTAAATCAGATAATTTTTCTGTTACCCACGCTACTTTTTGGATTTTTTCTTTTGTATTTAAAGAATTGTTAGTAGACTCTGATAAATAACTTGATTGTTGAGTAGAAATAACTTCCGCTAATAAAAAATCTTCTGTAGATTCTCTTGAACTTATTGAAGTTTCTGTTATTTTATTAGGCTCTTTGTAAATTCCTAAATCTTTTTGCCTTTGTATACTTAAAGCTTTTCTTGGTGTAGATTTAATTTTTATTGTTTTAATAATTACTCCATCTACTATTTCATATAAGTATTGATTTTTAAAAGGTTTAATAGACTTACAACCTATAGCTTCTAAGCCAGTTTCTACTGAAGAAATATACATTATTTTTCCTTTTTCAGTTTCTATCATACCTCTAAATAAAGTACGGTCTTTGTGCTTAAAAACAAATAATTTTTTAGGATCTCTTTTATCTACCCATAAAACATTTGCAGCACCTTCAAATTCTTCTAAAATTTTATAGTCAGGATAAGTATTTAAATAATCAAAAAATACTTTACTGTCCATATCTACTTTATCTGATAAATCATGTTCTTTCTTAAGTAGTCCCCAATTATCAAGAGTTCCATTATGACACCCTATAATATTATCAAATAAAAAAGGATGGCAATTCTGTATATTCACTATTCCTTTTGTAGCTGCTCTTACATGTCCTAAAAATAAATTAGTTTCTTTCCATCTATGGGTTGGAATTAATTCTGAAGAAGCACGTCCCATTTTCTTATAAAGTCTATTTTCAAAAGGAATTTTGTTATCTTCATTATAAAAACCTACAGAATCTTTCCCTCTAGATTCATTATATGCAAATAAAAGATTTAATTTATCTACACTAAAAGGAATTGATCCACTCGCTGTTATTATACCACACATATTATTAATTATTAATTGTTTCTATTGAATTATTATTTATTGCATATTCAGGATTAGCAAAATCTCCATTTTTTATTATACTCATTGTAGAAGCAGTAACAGAAGAGTCTGGCATAAAATATAACCATACTAATACAGTTTCTCCATTAAAATCAACTTCTATTTCTTTTCTTTGATACCAATCAGGATGCCCTTCTAAATCATCTAAATTACGTATAGAATATTCTCCTGAAACTTCCCATAATTCTCCTTTTATTGTAGAAGTTTTTTTATTTGGAAAAACGTAAGGAATTCCATTAACATACATAGTATATTTTTCCTTTGTTTCACATTTACCTAAATACTTTTGTTCTTTTAGTAAACCGTTATTATGGAAATTATTCATTAATGTTCCATAAACCATTAATATCATTTTATTCATCTTCATTTAAATTTAATTGGTAAGTAATTATTGTATAGTCTTTTTCTTCTTCATAATATTCTTCATCTTCATCACAAACATAATATGCTCTAGGATTAGATTCAGCAATTTTTACAAAATTATTATCTAATAATGTATTAGTAATATCTGTTTGTTGAGATGTACATATATATTGACAAGCTCCATATCCTAATTCTGTACATATATTTAATAGTACTTTTAATACTGCTGACATATTTTCAGTGTACTCGTAGTTTATACTAGCATATAATGTATCTAAACGATACAAAATAACTACTCCACAACAATTAGGGTAGCACATAATATAATAATAAGAGGGTCGTTTGTCAGTTAATTCAAACCTTACTTTTACAGAAGGGTAATCATCATTTCTAAAACATGCTTCTGGAAAGTGACCATCTTCATCCGTAATTACCTGTGGATCTAAATTTTCTATAGTTACTTTTGAAATATCTGAATTTTTAATATCATATCTTTCATAACTAGTACAAAAACGATTTAAACAACCGTCATATTCTGTTAATAAAATATTTTTACTCATTTTAATTTATTTTTTACAATTAAAGGTATTATTTTTAAATATTCTTTTGCTGTTTTTTCTCCAAAACTAGGGGCTGAATTTATTTCTATAATTTTAAAATAATGAAATCCATCTACTTCGGGATATGCAGCTACTCTAACATCACAAGCTCCTATATCTAATCCTACAGATTTTAAGGCTCTAACACATTCTTTTTCTATTATATGCCAATTAATAGGTTTATTAAATTTAGGATTAGTTTCTAAAAACCAAACACAATTATTATTATTTCTTACAAATTTTACATTTTCAGGAGTATTTGTTTTTAGCATTTTTCTGCAAGTATAAAAAGCACCTAATTCTGTAACATGTATTCGATATTCTCTTAAGTATTTATAATACTTTTCAAAATAATAAGAACTATTATATTTATTTTTTATAAATTTATTTAATTCAAGAGTATTTTTTATTTTTTTAATTCCGTAACCTCTAGAACCATATATTTTTTTAGCTACTAAAGGATAAGGAATTTCAGTTTCTAATAATAAATCTTCTTTTGTTTTCCAAAATTTAGGAGAATTAACATTATTTTTTTTAAAAGCATCTTTCATTAAAAGTTTATTAGAAGAAGTTTTAATTGCTTTAATAGTATTAATTTCTAAAAACTTAGAACTTATTTTAGTAGTACTCCCTAATCTAATACAAGTAGAAACAGGTAATAATATACCTTTTCTTTCAGGGTATAATAAATTAGGTTTTCTGAGTATATTATGTGAAGGGTGTCTACTACGTACACTTAAATATTTTAACATTATTTTTTTATTTTAATTTTTTAAAACTCTTCTTCTGTTGTATCAAGATTAAACTGATTCATTGCTATTCCACCATTGTTATATTTTATTAGTTTTTTTATTTCTTTAGAATTTATTCCTTCTTTCAAAGAATGTTTAATTATATTATTTTTTAAATATTTATGCCATCGAACTGTATCAAATAAGATATTTCCTGTATTAAACTTATCAAGACTTTTAATTAAAAAGACTATTAAAACATCAGTTATAAAATCTTTACTTTCACTATTCATATTATTATTTACTTGTTTTTTATATTGAGGATTTCCTACATATTTATCAATAAATAAAATACACATTATATGTATAATTAAATGTATAAAAGTAGTATGAATATTTGAATTATGTATTTTAAAATTTTGATAGTCATAAACAATATCTTCTTTTTTATTAACTATTCTTTTTAGATATTTTTTATCTACATATTTAAATATTTTTTCTCCTGTAGATGTATAATTATCTGTTTGTAATTTAATTATTTCTAAAGAATTTCTTATTTTTTTACAATTAAAAACTTTATACTTTTTTCCAAAAGTAAAATTATGAATTTGTTTATTTAAAATTACATCGTCTTCCACCATAAAATTATTACTTTGTTTATAAGAAATAGAAAGTGTTTTTTTAAGTTCGTTTTTTACTTCTTCTAATAAGTTTTTATAACTACGTTCATAATTAGTTGATAAACTTTCTTTAAAAAATATAAATGGTAATAAGGAATCTCCATCTTCTCCTAAATAAAAATTTCCTTCTGTAAGAATATTTTTTTTATTAGTAGCATAAAAATTTATTTGTTTTTTTTCTAATTTAAATAATTCATCTAAATATATTCCATTAAATACTTGAGCTTTTATTATATTTAATATTACTTTTATGTTTGATTCATCCCAAAATTTTTTAGATAATAACTTATTGTTAAAAACCTGTACAAGTTTATTTGCTGCTACTGGAGTTAATGTAATGAAGTTATTTTCTTTTATTAAAATATCTTTTTTTATAAGAAAATTTAATCTTTCTGACATAGTTTTCTTATCTAAAAAAACTATCGTTTCTGTCATAAGAGGAAGATTAAATTCTATAGAATCTTGTAAATTTCCATAAATAGAATGCTCCTGTACATCTTCTATATTAGAACTTTCTATTAAAGGAATTAAAGATGTTTTTCCTTTAGCTTTTAATGAAAAGCCTTTATAAAATTGTAAATCATGAAAATAAAACATTCCATAAAATTCAGGTATAGCAACCTTAGAGGACATTAAATCATTATCTATATCAATATCATTAAATCTCCACTTCATATAAGAACGAGATAATTTTTTTCCTGAATCATCTAGTAAAAAATAAGTAGTATTAGTTTCTTTATATACAGAATAATGTCTTCCTAATTCTAATATATTTCCCGTATATTTAAATAAAGATCTACAAAGTACGATTTTATTTGTGTTTTCAATATAGTCCATTATTATTTATGTTTAATGATTGTATTTTCTTTTAAAGCAGGTAAATGAATACTATAATATTTTAAAATATCTACTGCACTTTCTTTATCATTATTATTAATTATATTGTTAATATCATTATAATATTTATTTTTTTGTGTATCTTTATTAACAAAGTCAATAGCTTTTATAGTGTTATCATAAGTCCAGTCAATTAATTCATTTGATTTTAACCAAAAATTAGATAATACTCGATATTCTACTCCAAATCTTTTATTTCTAAAACATCCTGCTTTTCCGTACATAGTTCTTCTATTTACATCATCATCTAAAAATAAACTTGGGATACCTAAAAATAAATCCATAGCTTTAATTATATTTAAATTATTTTCTAAAGAAGGTTTGTCGTAACCAATATGAATATGTCCCCCACAAGTTCTTAAAAAAGTATTAGGAGAGGGTTTTTTATTTATTTTTTCTGTCCAAGCATTGTAATCAGAGCTGCACCCAAAAGCTTTTGCTTGAGGATGTTTTAATTCTTCTTCTTTAAATATTCCAGAAGATTCTATAGCTAACATTAAATTTAAATTATTTGCTTTTTCTTTTATTAAATCTAAAGCAATATTTATTTCTCTATTAAATGATTTTTTATCTATACTTGGGGGAGTATTAAATTCTAAAGCTACATTATCTTCTTGCATATAATGCCCTACATCTGTTAATTTTACTGGGTTTTGTTTAGTTCCGCCAAATTTTCCACAAGAAGCTACAAATTCTCCTTTTTTATTACGCAAAAAAACTTCAGGGTCACAACCTAAAGTTATATTATTTATTTTATTCATTTTATTCATTTTATTTTTTTAATGTGTCCAATATTTACTTTTTACTGTTTCTGCTATCATTGGAATTGTTTTACAAAAAACTTTTCCCGCTTTTTCCATACATAAAGTAATTAATGCGCTAACTTCTTTACTGTATTTTTCAGAAGTTTCTACTACAATTTCATCATGTACTAAATTAACTATCCATACTTTTTCATATAATTGTTTTTTTATTAATTCTCTTTTTAAATAAATTGCTGCTAATTTTGTCATAGACCCTGAAGTTCCTTGTATTGGATAATTTTGGCTATTTCTTTGTATTTTACCTTTTATTTTATAAAATTCACTCCAATTAAATCCTGACTTATCTTCTTTATTTTTATTCATTCTCTCTAAAACATCTGTATATTTTTTTAAAGTTTCAAAATCTTCACTAAAAGACTTTCTTTTTGTAATATCATCAATTAATATATATCCTTGTTGCAAAGATTTTTTAAAAGTATTATCAAAATACTTTTTTTTCTCTGGAAAAGCTTTTATTAAAGCATTTATAAATACTTGGGCTTCTGTTTCTGTAGTGTTTAAATCATCTTTAACTGTATAAGCAGAACCTCCATAATCTAATTTTAAGTTTAAAACTTTACCAATTTGTCTTCTAGGGTCTCCTTTTTTAATTATAACTTCTTTTCCTTCAATTACAGAAAACATTTTACTACTTACCATAGAATGAGTGTCTCCATCTCCTGTTAAATAGAATTCAATTAAAGCAGGGTCTTTACATTTATCTGCAGTTACTCTAGGCTCTTGTTGAGAATAATCAGCTACAAGTAATATATTATTTTTATAACCTCTAAAACATTCCCTAAAAGGCTGAGAACCATCTGATTCTATTTTTGCAGGAATATTCTGAAGATTAGGATTATTACTACTAATTCTTCCTGTAGAAACTATTTGCCAATAATTAGAATGTATTCTTCCTGTTGTTTTATTTACATTAGATAAGAAATTTATTCCATAAGTACTTACTTCTTTTGCAACTGCTTTATATTTAAAATATAATTTTAAAAAAGAAAACTTTTTTTTATATTTACCAATATTTTTTTCTTCACACGTATGTTTTATTTTACCTGTTTTTTTATCTTTAATAGCAGTATCTACACCTAAAGTTTTTAAAAATTTAATTACTTGTGCAGGAGAGTCCCAACTTATTAAACATTTTTTTTCTTCGCTAAACATATCTAATTGATAATCAATAAAAGAATTATAATTATTATCAATAATATAATTATCTAATTCTTTTTTAGTTTCAATAAGCTTTTCATTGTTTTGGTTTCCTAATTTTAACCACATAGAAGTATCTAAATAAAAACCATTGTACTCAATATCTGCTAAAACATCTATAAAATAATTTTCAAGTTTCATACAATTTAATAAATCATATTTTTCTAATTCTATTAATTGATTTTTTCTTATTTTCAATAAATATTCAACATCCTTAGCTCCATAAATAATTTGTTTTTCAGTAAAAGGTTTGCCTTTTAAATTTATAAATTGATTTCTAACTGTTTTATCTAGTTGTACATTTAAATATTTCAAACATAAAGCATCTAAAGAAACTTCTCTTTTATTTAAGCCCGTAGTTAAAATCATTTCAGCTATTAAAGTATCCCAGATATTATTCATCATAATACCTTCTTTTCTTAAAAATTTATAATCAAAAGAAGCATTTTGAAGTACTTTAATAATATTATTATCTTCTAAAATAGATTTAAAAGGTTTTAAACTTATGCCTCTAGTATCAATTACAAATTGATTTTTTGAATCTCCTATTTGAAACATAATAATTTTATTTTTATGATTAAAAAGGCCTTCTGTTTCTGTATCAATAGATAAAATAGATTGTTTTTTGCAATAGTCTATAACTTCTGATATTTCAATTGTGTTTATATTAGAAATATTAGACAATTGTTTACTGATAAAATATAACATAAAATTAATAATTGATTTCTCTAAGTCTTATTTTATTATTTAATCTACCTATTACAAAAGTACTTAAATAATTTTTTACTTCTAAAGAATATAATTTATCTGACAGTTTAGAAAATGTATTATCAGATATAAAAATACATTTTTTATTTTTTAATAAAACTGTATAAATAGGATTTTTCATGCTATTTACAGGCATTGCTAGTATAATTTTTTTTATCATTCTAACATTTACATAACAGTTAGGTTTATATTCTGTATACATAGGATCACTATAGTTATGTTGAAAACTTCTTTCATTTGAAATAGTATTAAGCACTTCTGCTGAAGATTCTTCTATTTCATAACTTGAATTCTGAGTATATAAAACTGTATCTTTATTAAAGTTTTCTGTAATTAAAATAATTTCATTTTGCCATAAATATTTAATACTATTTGGATAACCAGTACTTTTTTTAACTTGAACTTTGATCATATTATTATTTTTTTAAATTAGTTAAGTCAATTACTTGAGTTTTGTAAGTGTATATAGGAATATATCTAAACATATATATTTTAATTTTACTTGTATAAAATTTACGATAAATATTTCCTATTTTATAATAATTAAATTTACTTCTTTTTTTAACTTGCATTATTTTCTTTCTCAATTTTTTTATAATTTAAATCTCCATGTAATTTTTTAATGTATGGCCCAGCTACTTTTCCTGTAGAACCAATAGGTAATTTAGGTTGCCATATAACAAAGCCACTTAAATATTTTTTTATTATTTTTTTTACTAAAAGTCTTCTTTTTTTGTACTCTTCAAATGACTCTTTTTCTAGTCTTTTATTAGATATATTTATTTTATCTGTAATTTTTTCCATTTAATTTAATTGTTTATCATTTTTTTCAGCCCAATCTACTACCATATTGCATTCTTCTACAAATTTTCCTATTACTTTACGAATTTTTTCTTTTTTTAACTCTAATTCTATAAAAGGATCATTATCAATAATTTGAATTGCCATAGCATTTCTATAAAATAATTTCTCAATATGTAATGTCCAATGCATAAAATTAATATGAGTTATTTTTTCAGAATTAACCATATCTTTAATATATCGTATAGTGATACTACTTAACATGTCTTTATATTTTTTACTCATTCTTTTGTTTTTTTTTAGCAAGGGTCTGTAAATAAGCTAATCTATAAGAACCTCCTAATTTTGTTTTTTTACCTAATTCTTCTAATTCTTCTAAAGACATTTTTTCATATTCTTCTAATTTTTTATAATAAGAAGTATTTATATTATAAATATCTTTTTTTGTATGGGTATTATAAGAACCATCTTTAATTACCCCATTTTTTCTTTTATTTTTATTTTTAGCCATTAATTATGAATTAAGAAATTAAAATATTTATTTTCCTCTTGCGACAAATAATTTACTTTTTTATCAATACCATATATCTTATTAAGATATTTATAAGGAATAGTTATTGATTTATAATTTTTATTTCTGCATGGATAATCTATGCCTATCCCCCTTTTGTTATAAATTAAAAATAATTCTTTCTCATTATTTATAAATGCTTGTTTTAATATTCCTGAAAATCTTAATAAAGATATACTTTTATCTGCATATAAGTAAGGCATTTTTTTAAAGTCTGCCCAAATAATAAATTCTAACAAGTCTTTAGAATTACTTAATTTTATTTTAATTAATTTACTCATCATAGTTTTAATTTGTTTTGTATTAATTCTAAAGAATAACTAACTGTATTTGCTGGGCAATATGAATATTCAGGATGTCCTTGTATACATAAAGAATTTGTATTAGGATAATAAATTATTTCAGGTTCTACAAAATTTTTTGGGTAAATAATATTTTCATTTTTACCATTATGATGAAAAACACTTAGCCCTTCATTATAAGTTTCATCTACTGCTATACCTATAATTTCATATTCTTTTTCTTGTAGTTCAAAAGGATACATCATTTGATGATGGTCAGAAGTCATTGCTAAAATACCTTTTTCAGTTTTAATATTGTGCATTACATAATGAGAATTATCAATATTTTGTATTAATTTTCCATTATTCATCACAGTTAAAAATTGTCCTCCTCTACATATACCTAACTTAGGCTTTTTAATATCGTGATATTTATATATCTGTCTTTCCATTAAATCTCTCTCCGTATCACAATATGTACTTTCATTCATTTCTTCTTTATAAAAGTAAGGGTCAACATCACTTCCGCCTAAAAATATTAATAAATCAGAACTTGTATCAAATTGATCGCATACTTCTACATTAAAGATTAAATTTAACATATCTATTACTGATTGGTCAAATCCTGTAGCAAAATTTATTTTAAGATTATTTTTTTTCATTGTTTTTTTCTTGTAATAAGTTATTATATTTTTTACAATATTTTATTTTTTCCTCACATTCAATTTTATATTCTTTTTTTAATAATATATATTTACGTGTTATAATTGCATTAAAATACATATATATTAATATAAATATAATAATTGAAATAGCATTTAATTTCATATAATTTTTCATCTTTTTATTTTTTTACTGTTAAAAAAAATTATATATCCCATAAAAGTAACACTTACAGTTAAAAATATTAATTCTGTAATATAATCACTAATAGGAATATTTACATTTGTTAAAATATCTTTACAACCAGAAACATTGGGATGTCTTAAACACCAACAATAAGTAAAAGGAGGACAAGGTGGGCCGCCTTGTATAAAATAATTAAATATATTCATAGTTTTATATGTTTTAATTTGCTAATATACATAGGGTCTGTGGCAAAAGGTCTGTTTTTAAGAAATTCATAGTAATCTCCATCAGTATAATGTCTTTTTTGCCATTTTTCATAATAAATAATAGAATCTTCCCAAGAACTAAACACTAAATACTTTTTTTTCCAATAAAATCCAAATAAATTATTGTAATCTAAACTACAATTAGTACATTTTAACCAACGTGTTTCTTGAATTACTTGTTTGTATACTATCTCTTTATGTTTAATTTCAGTTTTATTATATATATAATCTTTTACTTCTTGTAAAGTTTGACTATTTATTTTTTTAGTAATACATAATAAAAATAATATAAAAAGTAATAAATAAGTTTTATATTTATACATAGTTTTAATTTTTTTCATAATTTTTGGTTTGATTTAAAATATATATCTAATTGTCTTTAATGGGAAGAAATTTTCATATTCTTTCTTAAATTCATCAAGCCAGGTTGTTTTCCATCTTAGTGGATAACGCATTACTAATGAGTTATTTTTTATTTCACAAGAATATTTCATTAACTCTTGAGCTTCTAAAGAAGCTTTGGCCATTTGATAATCGTGATTAGTTAATGCTATAACTTCACATTTATTTGTTCCTGCTATTTTTTTAACAGCTTCAAATAGATTTCTATATTCATCTTTCCAACCTTTGGTAAATATCAATGGGCTATAGTTTATATGTACTTCCCATCCTAAATCTTTTAATCTATTTATCTCATGTATTCTACTTTCAATCTTTTGCATCTTAGGCTCAAGTATATCAGCAAACTTTTGAGGCATTAGACTTACCCTTATTCTTGGTGGCTTATTGAAATCTCTTACATCCAGGTTTAATAGATTTGGATACTTAGTAGCCATTGTTGTATTAAGCTGTGGATGATCATCATATCTCTTAAGATAATCTATCAATGGTTCTGGTAAATGTTTCTGCATTAATACTAAGTCAGTATTACACGCAATATCCACCATAGTATATATAGGATCTTGTTGATCAGGAATCTTATTGAATGTTTTTTCCCACTCAATAACTGAATTAAATATCTCATCTACATTTTCATTTACAAATACTCTATGCCCGTTATATCTTGACATGTAGCAGTATGTATCTATACAGCCACCAAAACAACCATAGATTAAATTTGGTGCTATACAATTTGCACTATTGTTATTGGGTTTGGTGACCAGAGTTTTAGTTTTCTGGTGCTTAATCATCTTTGTTTTGGTTTAAATTAATATCAACTCATCCCATATATCATACTCTAAAGCATCATGTTCTCCTTCAAGTATATTAGAGGGAATATGACCAATCCTGTCAGCTATTTCTTCTACTCTTAGGATATACTCCCCTGATAATAGCATATCTTGTTTTACATCATTAAGAAATAGGTAAGCTTCATGCCTATCCCAATTATCAAAATACCATTCAATAAGTTTTTCTTTTTTTACTTTTAAAATTACTTTATTCATCTTTGTTTTGGTTTATTATTGGATCACTTTCAGATGTTTGCAGCTCTTTTCGGATCATCTTTGTTTTGGTTTAATCATTAATATAACACCATTTAACTATGTCAGATTCTTGACAAACATCATCATTGGCAGGTACGTACCACTCTCCGTTTCCGTAAATACATACTTCATACTTTGGTACATTTTTAAGTGAAGATTGTATTAATACCCAACTATCTTCTTTTGGTTTTATGTCTATATTATTCCACTTCATTTTCTTTGTTTTGTTTAAAGTACTTCATTTAAGTAAGCTAAATGATGTATGTCTGTATCAATAAGTTTAATATTTAACTCTTCATCTTGAAAATAGATTATTTCTGTATCTACTGCCATGATAGTTTCTTGGTTTCCATTTACATACACAAATAAATCAGCCTTTTGTTCTTTGCAATCAAGCTTTCCATTGTATTTGGTTTGTATAGTTTCTACTATATTATCTAATAAATTACTCATCTTTGTTTTAGTTTAATTATTTAAATCAATGTCTTCTTCTTTTTCTTTATTTATAGGAAAAGCTTTAAAAGGCGCAAAATCAAAGTATGTAAAATTTTTTGTTTTAATTAAATCTTTATTAAATTTATTTATATGACTTTCATTTACGGCAAAAGAAAATACTAAAGACATAGTATTAGAGTTACATTTTTTAGACATTGTTTTTTTGTTTTGTTTTTAATAAATATTTTTCTGTTTCACTTAAATTTTCTTTAGTATATGTAGGAGTACCCACATAACTATCTTCGTTTTTATAATAAGATTCTTTTTTATTACCAAAAGCAATCCCAACAACTTTTTTTACAATAATTCCTTTCATTTAATAGTATTATTAAAATATAATAAGTAATATGGGACTGTAACCCATTTCTGTCTTCTAAACAATTAAAAACAAAGAAAAACAAATAAAGACTGTTTTACACATATATAAACTAATTACTTATTATAATATATTTTATTTACTTTTGATTTTTAGTATTTTATGGTATAATTCTTTGTTAAAATTATCCCACCAAGTTATTTTAGGTGGTTTTTTATTATACCATTTACCATTAACTATCATTTTAATTTAATGCATTTTTTGCATCTGCAGAAGTTAATTCTAATTTATACCAATTATTTACTCTATCTATAAAGCCACGAATACAAGAAAATTGTAATTCTTTAGATATTTTTTTCTGGAATTTTTTCTGGTTTACTATAAATTTAGGTAACCTTGGAAAATTAGAATAACTAGCTTTCATTGATTTATAATGAGCTATACTTTCAGGAGTTAATGTGTATTTCTCCTTTACTATACGTTCTAAAGATTTAATTTCTTTTTCTACGTGGTTTGCAATAATATTTGACATTTTATTTTTTTTTAATTTGATTAAATCCAACTATCTAGAGGATCAATATATTTATTAATTCTTGCTTGTTTTATTTGTTTCATCCATTTATAAATAGTTAAAACTTTATCTGATTCGTCAGCAAAAGTTTTGTTAAATTCTTTTGCTAACATTCTTAATACAATATCCCTCATGATTTAATTCTCCTTCTTTTATTAAAATTTCTTCTTGTTCTGTTAAATATGTATGTTTCTACAGTATAATCATCTAAAAAGATTACATTAAGTAATTCTTCACGTTCACTCATAGCATACCTAAATTGTAGCCAATCGAAAGAATTTCTACTCATTCCATAGCTAACTTCCCAAACATTATCCCAATCTTCATCAATTAACTTAGCGTTACATAAATCAATAACTAATTGCTCTGATTTTGTAGTTACGTGAATAAAAGAAGTATCTTTATAATGATATTCTTTGTAAAAGGTTTCAACGTATCCATATTGCATTTGTGCTTTAGACTTTGTAGATGCTAAGAGCATAAATACACATAAAAAGAATATTAAAATTGCTTTAAATCCTAAATCGTGAACTTTTTCATCACTACGGTGTTCTTTGTTTTTCATTTTATTTATTTTTTATTTGTTGGTTTAAAAGTAACAAGACGGTGAATATATACTTTCTTGTTTTTTCCTGAATATTTAAGCTCACAATTTAATTTGCGAGCTTTTTTTCTTGCTTGATTTTTAGTTTTTATTTTCATTTTATTTCAATGTTAAGAATTTTAAATAAAGGCCAAGATACCATTAAACAGATTAAAGCACCTACTCCTGCTTTCATTTCTTTTCCTTCATCAATACCGTATACAAAAGTAAGCAATGCTATTACTTCTAGTATTAATAAAAGAATAATAAAAAATCTACGTGTATTTTTTTTCATTTGTTATAGTTTTTAATATGATAATTAATAGCTTCTTCTTTAGTATTAAACATTACTAATCTTCCATCACTGTGATAAGTATTAGGAATTCCCCAAAAACCAATGTAGTTTTTCTTGATCTTGTTTCTAAGTATTGTATATTTTATTGTATGTGTCATTGTAATTATACTAGATTAATTAAAAAATATTTTCATTAGAAATTTTGTTTCAGTCCCACTTAAAACTAACATTGCTACTATTAAATTTAGGTAAAAAGTTACCATCATCCATATCATCAGTTGCCAAAGCTACTTCAAAGTAATCATAACTCATTTCAGCAAAAGCTTTTTGTTTCTTACATTCTTCTATCTCCTTTAAGAACTTAGTAACTTGTGACTTACGTAGGCACCCTTGAATTTTAACTACTGTTTTACTACTTTCATATTTAATACCGTGATTTTTATCAAACTTCATACAAGGAACTTCGTACGCAATAAAAGTTAAATGATGATAGTATTGATGCTTTAATACATCCCATAAAGGCACAAATCCTATTACATTTTCATTTGTTTGTTTCTTAAGTAGTTCATCTCTAAAAAATGTTAATACTTTTTCATCTATTTCTAGATCATTATAACGTAAATTAACTAATACGTGTTTACCATGTGGAGTTAATCCAAAATTAATTTTACTCATTTTACTTTGTTTTAATTGTTAGCGCCTTTAATAGGAATCGAACCTATTACTTCTTACTTCATTCTGTAAGCGTTCAACCATTGAACTTTAAAGGCAGTATATTTAACTTTAAGTTAATAATAGTTCATAAGTAGGCAGTCAACAAAACAATAATTATGCACATTTATACATAGCCCTTGAGCAATATTGTTTCTAAGCTGTCCCCCAATGCATTCAGGGTTAGACTAACTTTCCTTACTAAGAGTGAATTGTATGATTCTAAGGTAACATCTATAAGTTCCCACTGCTCATTGCCTTTTTACACGCTAGCAGTAACGTGTGGTCTACATTATTAAACTCCCACAAGGTTGCACCTTGAACCCAACAGTCATAGCTGTATCGTCTTCCCTTTTGAGGATCCTTATTTGGATGAGAGTTTTAAATTAATAAATATTTAAAAAACTAAACAATAACCATATTCATCTACAGTAGCTCTAAAGATGTAATCATTTTCTCTATTTTGACTGCACATCATAGACAATACCGCTGTAGGAACTAATTCTATCGCTTGTTCTATTGTTCCAATAAAAGACATAAATTCATTCATAATTTCTTTGTTTTTTTGTTTAATGAATTCAGGAGCATCTCTATGTCATTTATACTACAATTAAAAATTGTGTTAAATTTAAAGTCTACACTAGATGCTTCACACAACATTGTTAGTTTCTTATCATTTCCACCTTCAAGAAATAAACTCCCATTTATTATTTTAGTTTTTTTAAAGAAGTCAGTTGATAATGAAATTAATCCTCGAATCCAAGGACAGTTCCTATAATCTTCAAATTGAATTAATTTTATACAATACACTAAATTGGGTTGAGTTAAGTTACTTGCCATTATTTCTTTGTTTTTTTTAAGTTATTTATCTACAATCTACAAAAGGATTTTCATAATCTAAATCCCAATTATTTCCTTCAAAAACATCATCTCCTATATCATCCATGATACTAAACATATGTTTTCCCCAATCAGATGGTTTGATTAATTCAATATCCCCTGTAACGATGTTATGTCTTTGGTGCTTTACCCTAATCGTTTTACCTCCAAACATAGAGGTAGTTATTTCGGAGTGAAAATATCTCCAACCATTATGAATTAATGGTGTTTTCTTCTGATCTATTTTAACTAAGCTTGAAAGAAATCCATTCATTGTCTTTGTTTTAATTGTTTTATACTGACCAAATAAGGGTTTCGACTTGTCTTATCAAAGTATATTTTATAGACTCCAAGTTGTCTTTATGCTATATATTAATCAAAACAATAAATAACTGATGATTAGTGAAGATTAGAGGATTATAGGGGTGATGTTCTCCCACAAACTCTAACTTTCACTAAATCAATCAATTATAACCAACAAAAACAGTTTAAAACTAACATAATTACTTGTGGACTCATTTATAATAATATAAATAGTGAAGTAACCGTCTGTTTTGCTTTGGTTTTGCTGTCCACATAAGAAACCACGTTGATTTCTGTTATGTGATTGCAGGATCAAAAAAAGTACACCCACTCGATGAGCAGGCGTACTACTTAATCAGATGAGCAGGCGTTTATGCGCCTACTTCGTTAGCTTTTGCAGGTTCTACGACTGTAACTTGAGGCGTATCTACGTTTTTGAGCTGAAAGCCCACGTAACCTTCTGCTGATGGGTCACTATTTTTAGCATAGTACGCCCATCTTGCAGTTATGTCCTTTTGAAAGACAAACATTTGTCCTTCAGCAGGTGTAATAAACGTGCTGTGAGAAGTAACTTCCCTGCCGTCTATCTCATAAGGCTCTGTATCTACTGTGAGAATATAGCCGTTGATACCTGCACCCATTTTCGCATAACGCTCTATGTTATCATAAAGATACTCTGCTTTAAGCTCTGTATCCGATGGTCGGTACAAGTTCTCGTCCCAAGTGACAAGCTTTACTACTTTTGGGACAATGATGTTGACGTTACCGTTTTCATCAGTAAACATATCAGGTGACTGAAGAGTAACAGTCTTAAACATTGGTGCCGTGTCACGCTCGAAGACTTTTCTTCTGTTAGACTCGGTTTCTTGTTCTTCAGCTACGCTCACAATTTTGAAGTGAACAGCTGGCACTTTTGCATTCAAATTAATCATAATAATGATTTTTAAGTTAATTATTTAGTTAAAGCACAATTACTTGTACCCATAGGGGGACAAGCAACCTGCCAAGGGCAGGCGGGGGTCTTGTTTTTGGTGGTTCATAATCTCAGTTCCAAAAAAAATTTTCAAAAAATTTGGATAGGGGGTAAAAAATCCGTATCTTTAAAAAAAGTTTAATATGAAGTTAAGTAAAAATTTAAGTTTAAGGGAGGTAACAAAGTCTAATACTGCTACTAGGCATGGTATTGATAATAATCCTACTAATGATCATTTAGAGAATTTAAAAATAGTTGCAAAAGAGGTATTTCAGCCTATTAGAGAGCATTTTAATGTTCCTGTGGGGGTAAGTTCAGGTTACAGAAGTGAGTTATTGAATGTTGCTGTTAAGGGGAGTTCTACTTCACATCATTGTAAGGGGATGGCTTTAGATTTGGATGCTGATATTTATGGGGAGATAAATAATAGGGATATATTTTTGTTTGTATTAGAGAATTTAGAATTTACACAATTAATATGGGAGTACGGGAATGATGAAGAGCCTGACTGGGTTCATATAGGTTATGATTCTAATAATTTAAAGAAAGAAGTATTAAAAATTGCCAGGGGAACTGGTTATAAAAAGTATTATAAGAAATGAATTGTATAACAGATGCTGAGTTTCAATCTATAGGGTTTAATTTAGTTAGGGTTACAGCAGGTATAAGGAAGTATATATATTTACAGTATTATTTAAGGTATGATCCTGTTACTTGTAAAGTGATTGTAACTTATGGGAGAGATCAGGTTACTTATGATGTGACTTACGCCTCCTTAGTTAATGGGATAGCACAGCTTACTAGTGATTTGGTTAGGAATGGGGTAATTACTGCTCCTGCTGCCGTTAGTTGCTAAAAAAATAAAGAATAATTAGGTTTATAAAATTATTTTTATTACCTTTGTACAGATGTTAGTCCTCTAGGTGTTGTATCAAAGCTTACAACTTAATATCCTGGAGGCAGTCTTTAACTTCAATCACCTAAGAAAGTTGGACGATTGTTGGAACAGGCAAATACTCTTATAAGAGTAAAGATAAAAAAACTAAGTTAAGGTTATGGTTAGTTTTCTGTTCTGTATGAAACTTACAGCAGTTTTTAAGGCGAAGAATTTTAAGCAAATCATGATGGGAGAGGATTTTGCTTAATTAATTATAATTTTTATTGTTATTTATTTGGATTTTACAAATATTCTTTTTATCTTTGTTCTGAAGATAATAAAACATGTCAAAAAAAGTTACTATACCTGTTAATACATCTATTAATAGTTTTTTTAAAGTGTATATAGATGTAATTAACCCTATTTATAAGTTAAAGAAAAGAGAGAAGGAAGTCTTGGAGGCTTTTTTAAAAATTTACTATAGTAATAGGGATATGGGCTATGATAAAATCAACAAGGTTCTTTTTTCTATAGACGTTAAGAAGAAGTTGAGAACTGCTATAGGTATGTCAGAACCATCATTTAATAATCATTTAGTACAGTTAAGGAAGAAGAGAGTTTTAAAGGGGGATACCATTAATAAGGCTATATTAGACAATTTACCTAATAAAGAATTAGAGGTAACTTATAAAATAATTATTAATGAGTAATATTGAAGATGGCATAGGCCCTAAATTATATGTATATTCAGGGGAAAGTTCTTTAGATGATCTTATAAGAGATATAGAAGAAAAAAGAGAAAAAAAGATTTTTTTATCACAGTCTGATTTGTGGAAACTATCTGAAGATATACAAAAGTATGTTCCTGATTTTAAATGCTTTTCAGTGCTACAAGTTAGTGACTATTTAGAGGTGGAAGATGGAGAAGAGATGTTAGCTAATCAATTTACTCGAAATGAGACTAAGTTTATTATAAGAGGCGGAATCTTAGAAGTAGAAGTATATAATGGATAAGCATTTAATACAAATTATAAAAGATATTTCTACAGAAACAGGTATCCCGATATATAAAGTAGAGCTAGTAGTTATGAGTGAGTTTCAATTTTTAAGGGATACGATACAAAAGGGAGATTTTAAGTCGTTAAGACTAATGCACTTAGGAAGATTTAAAGTAAGTGAATATCATAAAAAGAATGGGAGAAAAAAGAATAGTAAAGATACTATCTGATATTTATGATGAAGATGAGGAAGGAGAAGAAGTTCTTATAAAAAAGAATGTTCAAAGTAATTGTCTTTTAGATGTAGATGATATAACGGGAGTTTTTGAAGTTTTAAATAAAAAGGGAACTGTATATAAAACAAAATGTCAAATACACCATAAAGACTGGGGGAATGTTTTAATTAAACATAGATTTAAAGAAGTTAATGAATGGATTTCACCAAAAAATAGAAAAATAGGTTTTAAATAAATATTTAAAATATGAGTAATAAAAAAGAAACATTATTTACATTGGGGGATAAAATAGATATACCAATAGATAATGAAGTAGTAACCGAGTTTAATAAATTAAATAATACAATAAAAAATGGGAGCAAAAGAAGAAGTAATAAGTAAGGAAGAAGTAGAGTATTTAGCAGAAAGTACTTCACATTTATCTAAAGAAGATGTAGAATTATTAGGAATTGTATTTAAAGCCGCTAGAAGTTGGGCAGTTAATAATATTCCTGAAGATGAAAAGACATTATTGTTAATGTATAGTTTAAAAGAAAAAATATTAAATATATAAAATATGAAACCAGTAAAAAAAGTATTAGGAGATAGAATCCTTATTAAATTACCAGAAGTTAAAGAAGTAACTGATGGCGGTATTATTAAACCTGATGAAGTAGTTGCACAAGAAGCTGTTCAGATGGAGGAAGAAGGAGGATTTAAAGCGGTAGCTACTTATGTAGGTAATGACTGTAAGTTTGTAAAAGTCGGAGATATTTTAGAAATAGATAATGCTCATTTACCAGTAATTACTATATATAATGAAAGATATGCAGCTATTTATGAGCATAATGTAATATGTATTGTAAATGAACTTGCTGTAGATAAAACTATTACAGCATAGTGAAAAGCCCTTTACATAATTTTGATATAAAAAGTAGCTATTGGAAAATTGACCCACAGTTAAAAGCAATAGAACCTTTTGCTACTTTATATAAAAATGATAAGTCAAAAGGAAAAATTAATAGCTCACTGATTATGTGGGCTATTTCTCTTTTTACAGACCCTGAATCTAGGTTAGCCAAGTTAAGTAAAAATAGGAAACAAGAAATTATACAAAAAGACTATTATAAAGGAGTGCTTAATTGGGATAAGTATAAAGAGCATATAGACATTTATAAATCATTATATACATCTCAGGCAGTTAGATCATTAGTTAATTGGGAAGAAAAGCTACAAGAAAGAGATGCTTTTTTAAAAGAAGTTCCTTATTCGTTAGATACAGGGGAGACCTTAGATAAAATGCTAGCTAACACATCTAAACTATATGATTTATATGAAAAGATATTAGAAAAACTAAAAGAAGAAGAATCTGAAGGAGTAACTAAGGGAGGAAGGACAGAATCTTTAGGAGAGAAAAAATTATTATAATTAAATGCATGATGAGGTAATACATATAAAAGAAATACCTATTACTCCTTTTGTAAGAGTTAATAATAGAGATAATTTTATTATAAAGGAAATTCCTAAGTATCACCCTGCATCTATAGAGTACTTAGATTACTGGAGAAGCCAAAAGAAAAGATGTATAGAAGGGGTGTGGTCAGTAGATGATAAAGTATTTAGTGTAGATTTAACTAAAGATATTGATTATAATATAAAAAGTGATAAGTGGAGATGGATGCCTCCTAACTTATATTTTTATATTAATTATGGTACTATATTACATAATGCCCCAGGAGCCCCAAAAACAGCCCCAAAAGAAAAAATGAGGCCTTACCTTAGAGATGTAGAGTGGGAATTTTTTTATAACTTTATGGAATCTAGGGGGTTTTCAGGATTTGCAAATGATGATGAATATACTTCAGTAAGTATAGTAAATAAAGAAGAGTTTAGTCCTGAAGAATATAAACATACTTGCTATGACCAAAGGGGTAATTTCTTAGAATATAAGTGGCATAATATAATGAAAAAAGATAATGTCACTGTAAAAGAGTACATACACCCTAGAAAATATATGCGGAAGTTACACTCAAAATCCTTGGGGGAACCTTTATATGAAAACGAGGCCTTAAATATGTTTATGTTAGGAGCAAGGGGTTTTGGTAAATCATATATGGTAGGGGTAGGAATAGTTCTGCATGAAATAGTATTTGATGGGGCAAGAAATTATACTCAAAAAACAATAGAAAACCCTTATAAAGTAGAGGTATTTGTAGGGGCAGCTATATCTTCTAAATCTTCAGATATTTTAGATAAAACTAAAACAGCATTAGATACCTTACCTGGGGAATGGATAGATGGAGATGAATCTGAATATATTCCCGCTCCTTTTTATAAGCAAATGGCAGGTTCTTTAAAACCTAATAATATGAAAAACCCTTGGAGGCATGAGTATGAAAAGAAAGTGGGAGGGTCTTGGAGAAAATTAGGTACAGGATCTAATGTAAAACATGGTGTTTATACAAGTGAAAATCCAGAGGCTGCCGCAGGTACAAGACCAGGTATAATGGTTGTAGAAGAGGTAGGGCTATGTTCTAATATACTAACTGTTCATGGTTCTAATACCGCTTGTATGATGGAGGGTAGTGTAAAGTTTGGTACATCAGTTTATTTAGGTACTGGAGGTAATATGGATAAAATACAGGAATCAGAAACTATATTTAGAGATCCTGAAGGTTTTGATTTTGTTTCTTATACTGACCCAGAAAAAGATAATAGAAAAATAGGTTGGTTTGTTCCTGCAATATATGCAATGAATCAATTTAAAGATAAAAATGGTAATACAGATATTTATGCTGCAATAGATAAGAAATTAGAAGATAGGAAAAGGAAACAATTATCAAAAGATTCTTCTGCATTAGATTTAGAGTTAATGAATTATCCTTTAGTTCCTTCTGAAATGTTTTTATCTAAAAAAGGTAATATATTCCCTATTACTTATTTACAAGAAAGGTTAGGGGAAATAGAAGGTGATGACAAGTATATAAATTCAGAATATCATGGGTATTTATCTGTAAAAGAAGATGGGGAGGTAATATGGAAGTTAGATCCTAAATGTAAACCTATATATAATTTCCCCTTAAAAGAATCAGATAAAACAGGGGGGGTTTCTGAAGGTAATTTAGTTATATATGACCATCCTTATGAAGATGAAGATGGGAGCCCCCCTTATGGAAGATACTTAGCAGGGTGTGACCCCTATGACCATGACCAATCAGGAACAACTTCTTTAGGGAGTACTATTGTGTATGATAAACTAACTAAAAAAATAGTTGCTGAATATACAGGAAGACCTGAAACTGCTAGAGAATATTATGAGAATGTAAGAAGATTATTGAAATACTATAATGCAAAGTTACTATATGAAAATGAAAGAAAAGGTATCTTTGATTATTTTGAAAGTCAAAACAGTTTATACTTACTTCAAGAACAGCCTGAGATAATAAAAGACGTACTTCAAAACACAAAAGTAAAAAGAAATTATGGGATGCATATGAATAAACCTCTAAAAAATTATGGGGAAGAATTAATAAAGTCCTGGTTAATAGAAGCTTACAACGATAAAGATTCTACTATAATGAATTTAAATAAAATAAGATCTTTTTCATTATTAAAAGAACTTATTAGATATAATGAAGATGGTAACTTTGATAGAGTAATGGCGTTTATGATGGTAATGTATTTCATACAAGAAACAAGAAGACATGAAATATTAGATAAAAAAGAAATATCCCAATTTTCAAGGGCTCAAGATTCTTTTTTCTCTAAAAGAATGTTTAAAAAGGGTAATAAAAATAGTTTTAAGCTATAATTTTTAAATTTTTAAAAAAATAAGTATCAAAAGGTATCTATTTTTAATGTATATTTGCTAATATTTTAAAAAATGACAGTACAGGCGACTAGTTATAATTTTCCTAAACAAAAACTCCCAAGGTCAAAGAAAACTGAAAAATGGGGTCAACAATGTGTAGACGCTGCCTTGCATTCCTCTGCATTATATGATAATACAAGGAGGAGCCCTAAATATAAAAAGATAAGAAATTATGGTCTTTATAATGGGGAGTTTGATAAGGAAGACTTAGAATATGTATGTAATCCCTTTGGAATACTGGACGATGGTTATGATTTCCCAGCTAATATGCAGTATTACCCAATAGCCACCCCTATATTTGATTTACTTTTTGGAGAAGAGTCTAAAAGAAATTTTGCTTATGTAGTTAAATCAGTTGATTCTGATAGTATTTCATTAAAAGAAGCAAAGATGAAAGAGGCTATCAAAATAGTACTTCAAGAAAGGTTGGAAAGTCTAATCTCTCCCGAAGGCCAAGAAGCTCAACAGCCCTCAAATACTTTTGCATCTATTCAAAAATACTTTAAATATGAGTATCAAGAAATGCGAGAGTCTATTGCAGCTAAGGCCTTAAATTATCTTCACTATGACTTAAAACTTGATGAATTATTTCAGAAAGGTTGGGAAGATGTATTATTAGCTGGGGAAGAAATTTATAAAATAGAAAAAGTAGCTCAAGAACCTAAAGTGAGAGTATGTAATCCTGTAGAAATAGATGCAATACTTCCACATAATGAGTATCATTTAGATAATGCAGAGATTATAGTAGAAGAAACTTATATGACTGTTTCTGAAATTGTAGATACTTTTTATGAAGAGTTAACTCCTGCAGAGATAGATAAATTAGAAGATGAGAATCCAGATCAAGTTTCTCATTTTAGAGATCAAAATTTAATTGTTCCTGACAGACAATTTATTGGTATTCAAGATGGGGGCGCTAATTCTTCTTTTTATAGTAATGTATATGACCCTGATGGAAATGTTAGAGTTTGTCATGTAACTTGGAAATCTAAATTAAAAGTATATGAAAAAATATTTTTAGATGAAAATGGGGAAGAGCAATCTACTATCGTTTCTGAAATATACAAACCAAAAAAAGGAGAAAAATTAAAAACTTTTTGGATTAATGAGTATTGGGAAGGAACAAAAATTGGGGAAGATATTTATGTAAATATAAAACCTAAAGAAGTACAATTTAGGAGAATGGATAATATTTCTAAATGTTCTTCTGGATATGTAGGAACTGTATATAATGCTAATAATGCTCAATCAGTATCTTTAATGGACAGATTAGTTCCTTGGATATATATGTACATTGTTATGTGGTATAGAACTGAATTACTAATTGCTGCTAACCAAGGTAAAATCGCATTAATTGATATGTCACTTATTCCCGAAGATTGGGATGTTGAAAAGTGGATGTATTATGCTTCTGCTATGAAATTTGGTTTTGTAGATTCTTTTAATGAAGGTAAAAAAGGACAATCTACAGGAAAACTTGCAGGTAACATTTCTACACAAAATAAAGTATTAGATTTAGAAACAGGACAAGCTATTAGTGGTCATATTCAAATATTAGAATACATAGAACAAAAATTAAAAGAATTATCAGGAGTTACTGACCAAAGAATGGGGGCCATAAGTTCTTCAGAAAGGGTAGGGAATACTCAGAGAGCTGTAGTACAGTCTTCTCACATAACAGAAAAGTGGTTTAGAGTACATAACTGGACTAAACAAAGAGTTTTAACACAGCTAGTAGAAATTGCAAAAGAGTGTTGGGAAGGAAAAAGTAAAAAGTTTCAATTTGTAGGAGATGACTTAGCAGCTACTTTTTTCTCTATAGACGGTAATGAATTTGTAAATGCTGATTATGGGGTATTTATATCTGACAGTGCCAGTGATTTAGAGGCTTTAGACGCTCTAAAACAATTAACACATGCAGCACTTCAAAATGATAGGGTAATGTTATCTAGTATAGCAGATGTGTATTCATCCAGATCTTTAGCAGATGTTAAATCTAAACTAAGAGAGGCTGAAGATAGAATGCAACAACAGCAACAAGCACAACAAGAGCAAGCAGATAAACAACAGCAACAATTAGCGTCTATTAATAAAGAAATTTCAGACCAAGAAATGAAAAAGGATTATTATAAAATAGATAAAGATAATGATACTAAAATAAAAGTAGCAGAAATCAATTCTTTTAAACATGTAATGGATCAAGATTCAAATGACAATGGGGTTCCTGACCAATTAGAAATTGAAAAACTTAGAATACAAAATGATTTTAATAGTAGAAAATTAGATTTAGAAGAAAAAAAGCTTAAGCAAAAAGATACAGAAATTGAAAATAAAAAAGTTGTTGAAGAAAAAAAGTTAAAACAGGCTAAAAACAAGACTAAATAATGACATTAAATACACAAAAAGACTTAGAAAGAAAACCTGTTCAAAATAAAAAAGGATATGGAATAGATTTTACAGTAGAAACATATGCCGCAATAATTAAAGACCTACAAGATTCTATAAAAGGATCTACTTTAGAGGTAAATGATAATTTAGTTTTAGAAAACACTAATAATACAACTACTTCTATTGCAATATATGGAGTAAATGTAATAACAACAAGCACTTCTGTAGATAGAGCTTGTAAGTTGCCTACAGCTATAACAGGTCGGTCTACTACTTTTATAAATAATTCAACTTTACCTATACTAGTATTTCCTTCTGCAGTAGGCGGGGAAATTAACGGTGTAATAAATGGCTTTGCTGTCATACCTAGTGACGGGAGAGCTTATACTTTTTATTGTATTGAAAATCCTTTACCTGGTGCCTGGACTTGGAGCCCTCCTGCTACTGCTCAATATGACAGTGGAGAAATAACTTGCAACACTACTATAGGAGGCCCAGATGGGTATAATGTAAGTATTAGTAATAATTATGCTTTTAACTACGGATCTGCAGGCAGCCCAAGTACTGGTTGGGTATTTGCTTGTCAAACTAGAGCTTTATTAGACACCCCTCTTCCGTCTGGATTACCTTACTCTGCAGGAGATACAGGAGGAATATCAGGGCCTGCTTTATCAGCGGGAATTATGAATATTACTAAAATTAAAATTTACACTAACGCAAGTCGTGCAGGGGGTATTGTTGCAGGAGTATCTGTAGCTTCGGGTTACTCTGTTTATGATAGTGATACATCTCCTGGTAATTTTATTACTAATGGCCCTTCATCAGCAGGTTCTGGGCCATCTACATCTGCAGGTACTTGGTTAACAGTTCCTGGAGCTACTTTACCTCTTAATACATTATCTCCTAATATTGGAGATCCTGGAACAGATTATATTATATTAGATGTAGCTAGTCTATGGGGAGCTCTTCCAAATTTTGTAAATTTTGGGGGCCCTCAATACGTAGGCCCCAATGGTACTACTGTTGGTGAGTTTTTATGGTATATGGGAGCTTGGCAGTTTTGGATACAAGCTAATGCTAACTTTACTGGTTTTAAATATCGGTTTATATTTGAATATAATTAAAAAATTAATAAATAATAATGGCTTTAAATACAGAAATAGATTTAGAAAGAAAACAGCCTTTACAAGGAAGAGAAGGGTGGAGATTAAACTTTACTGTAGACACCTATAGAGCAATAATTGAAGATTTAAAGTCTGCTACTGACGAGGGGGTTACAAGTGTACTAGCAACAGGAGGAACTCAAGGAGGAGGTACTGGAGATGTTTCAATTTCTCTAACAAATACAGGGGTTACTCCAGGAACTTATACTACTGCAAATATTACAGTAGATGAACAAGGTAGAATTTCATTTGCATCAAATGGATCTGCTGCTGCTTCAGTAGGAACATCTAATGAGTTTCAAATAACAGATAATGCAGGTGGGTTTTTAGCATCTCTTATTCAACAAGATAGTGATAACATTATACCTACTACAACCGCAGGAGTTGCTGGAGCAGGAACGAAATTAGGTTCAGCTACTAATTATTATGCCAAGTTGTATTTAGGAGGAGACCCTAGTAGTACTCTTCCTGCTAATAGTCCAACAATTTATTCTCAAGCAGATTGTGATTTCTTCATACAGATGGAGGGGCTGCCTGCATCAACAGATTCACTCCTTCATATTAGTAAAATTGCAAATGGATATTTAACTACAAATAAAAGTATTCAAACAAGAAATAACGGTACTCAGCATTTTAGAATAGGTAATTCAGGTGAGATGAAATTCGGTGCTAGTGGCAGTAATAAAAATTATATTACAAATAGTCTCACAAAATTTGGATTTTGGAATGACCAAGTAGGAGCAGTATTAAAAGCTAATGGTGCTTTTACGAGTGCGGATTTTGACAAATCATCAATATTAAGTTTATATTCTACTACTCAAGGATTTATGCAACCTTCTATGACTATTGCTCAAAGAACTGCAATAGTATCTCCAAGAGCAGGATTGCAAGTACATACAGAAGATGGTACAGATAGCATACCTTATTACAACCACTCTGTTGATGGATGGATACCTGTTGGTAGATATGCTATAAAGGGTGCAACTGTAGCAGGAAGTGCAACCATACCAGCTAATAACAATCTGATTGCAAGTGCTAATGCAGATGGAGAGTTGGCATTTGCTCCTTTTAGATGGACATTGGGTGGAAGTTCTTTTTTTACTCCTACAGATGCAGCAGGAAACTTCATTAATAGTGTTGTTCAATTAGGTGCTGGTAACACTAAGAGATGGGGTCAAGCATGGCTGAGTAATGTTAATGTAAGTGGAATAATTCAAGCTCCGTATGGTTATATAAAAGGTCAAACAGGAGTAGGTCAATTGACAATGGGTGGTAGTTTTCTAAGTTCATCAAATGCTCACGCTTCATTTGTATATGCTACAGGTAAAATAGGATTGGCTATAAGGGATGATGGAGCAACTTTTAGCAATGCTGTTAATATAGACACTACTGCTATATTAGACTTAAAATCAACAACAAGAGGTTTTCTACCACCAAGAATGACCACAGTACAAATGAACGCAATATCAAGTCCTGCAACAGGATTAATGGTTTATGATACCACTACAAATCAATGGATGGG